>Ga0307426_1000024_pt1 | contig 73757 bp, 79 predicted proteins | sample SalMarWE160340MG_FD_202165 | JGI IMG/M metagenome (GOLD analysis project Ga0307426, IMG submission 202165) | Salt marsh sediment microbial communities from the Plum Island Ecosystem LTER, Massachusetts, United States - WE1603-40 | ecosystem: Environmental > Aquatic > Marine > Intertidal zone >... | reverse complement strand
GATTATATTTTAATTAAATGTAGAGATTCACCCTTGCAAGGTTCTCAAATCATTATTAATAGCATTAATATTGGCAAAAAACAGAAGATTGAATTAGATAATGGATTTAAATATGAAATATTAATTTGATATTTTAAAATGTTTAATGACTTATATAAGAAGAAACCTATTTTAAGATCTCCAATAATCTCATGTTCACGTAGAACGGACATTCCTGCTTTTTTAATGGATTGGGTAATAAAAGTAGTTAAAATTGGATATGTAGATGTGATCAATCCATTTAATCAAAAACAAATTTCAAGAATTTCATTAAATCCTGAAGATGTGAAATGTTGGGTCTGGTGGAGTAAAAATTTCGGAGAATGGATTAAGACATATGAAAATAATCCAGATCTTTTTAATTCTTTTAAAGGACATAGTTTTCAATTTACCATTAATTCCCCATCAGAATTAGAAAGAAATATTAATGTATCTTTAGATGAACGATTCAAGCAGTTGAAATGGTTAATCGAAGAGTTTAGTGTATTAGCAGTTAATTTCAGGTTTGATCCAATAATTTTATACAAAAAACATAATTCTAATAAAATATATAGTAATTTAGATAAATTTGAATATATTATCAAAAACATTTCAGCTTTTGGGTTAAAAGAAATGATTTTTTCTTTTGCCACTATTTATTCAAGAGTAAAAACTCGAATGTATGCAAGAGGGTATACACCAATTGATCCTCTTCTTAAAAAGAAAAAAGAAATTCTTAATAATTTGATAGAAATATGTGTTAAGTATGACATTAAAATGAAAGCTTGTTGTCAACCGGATTTACTTAAAATAGAACGTATTGAGCAAGCACATTGTATTGATGCCTATAAAATTGAAAAGATAGTTCAGGAACCGATTCCTAAAATTAAGGATATTGGACAAAGAAGTCATTGTGGCTGTTTTAAATCCAAAGATATTGGTGGATATTCAGGAATCTTTCGTTGTAAACATAATTGTGCTTATTGTTATGCATCTCCAGCAAAGAGGTAATAAATAAGACACTACTTTTTTATATTAGAGAAATATTTGTATAATTCCCAGAAGGGAGGTACAACTTAATGCTCAAAGAATATCTCATAAAAGCAAAATGCATCCCATTGATCAATAAATTCACCTTGGGACTTTATGTATAATAGTGTTGCACCCTCAAATGTTCATTCTTTCTCTGTAGGTTCGAAACCCCATCCCTTTCCAAGATGAATACGATGCCCTTTATAGCGACCCCAGACTTTATCCTCTTCTCCTTTCATATCGACTATTTGATACTTTAAAGCGGGATAAATGTTACGGAAATATGTGATTTCATGCTTAATTTGAGTCGGACCTACCTTATTTATCTGGATCCAACTTAGATTGTATTTATGATCAACAATTTCATCAGTAATAGGGAGATCTGGTTTACTCCATATAATTTCAAAAAATATTTTCCCTATTTTTTCAGTTTCTTCAATCTTCATTTTATATCGTAATAAATTAACTTTTTAAATAAAAAATAGAGTTATAAATTTTAATAAAATCTAATATATTGAATATTAAAGAAATGGTAAAATATTTATATATTAATAATTTTCTTCAAGTCTGATAATACATATAATTATTATGGTAAAATTATTATATTAACAGTTTAATCAATCTAAAAGTGCTATTATGCCGAAGTGTAAATTCTATTTAGTAGATGTGTTTGCGGAAAGGAAATTTGAAGGGAATCAGCTTGCTGTGTTTATCTGTGATGAAGTACTCTTCGAGGCGGAAATGCAAAAGATTGCAAAAGAAATGAATTACTCTGAAACAACATTTATCACTTCAAAAGAAAACTATGATGTTCGGATTTTTACACCAGAAGTTGAATTACCATTTGCAGGACATCCGACAATAGGAACTGCTTTTGTTATTCAACAAGAATTAATTAAAGGACATGTTAAAACTATTCTCCTTAATCTTAAAATTGGTCCTATCCCTGTACTATTTAAATATAAATCAGGAAAACCTGATATCATATGGATGGAGCAAAATCTCCCCACATTCAGTAGATTTTTTGATACAGAGTTAATTTCACAAATATTAAATCTAAATGAAAGTGATATTGATGATAGGTTTCCAATTCAAGAAGTATCTACTGGTGGACCTTTTATTATTGTCCCTTTAAAGACTCTAGATGCTTTAAAAAGAGCTAAAGTAGATGTTGATAAATGTTTAGAACTGATGGAGAATACTGAGGCAAAATCAATATTAATTTTTTGTCCTCAAGTACGCAACAAAGGAAATGATTTAAGTGTACGTGTTTTTGCTCATTATCATGGAATACCAGAAGATCCAGCAACAGGTTCGGGAAATGGATGTCTTGCTGCATATCTGGTAAAACATCAATATTTCATTAAAAATAGTATAAATATTAGAGTCGAGCAAGGATACGAAGTCGGACGCCCTTCACTGCTTTATTTAAAGGCAGAAGAAAGTGATGGAGGTACTATAAGAGTATCAGTAGGAGGTAAAGTTTTTCTTTCTGCTACAGGAGAACTATCAAATGATTAAAAATAATTTATTTTAAAAATTAAAAAATTTTAAACGCTAGTTCTATATGCTTTAACTTTTTTTACTAACGCATTTACCTCTTTAGAATGAGAAAATAAAGCACATGGAGAGCCATTAGTTTCTAATAAATGTTCACTTTCTCGAATTATCTTGAATAATTTGCTATTTAAACCTTCCCTTAATGTATTTTTAGTTAAATTATGAGTTGCAATATTAGAAACTGGACAAGGTGTCAAATCGCCTAATGGTGTTATATGAGCAAATCCTCTGCCTGCTGAGACACATCCACCCATATATTCTTCATCTCCGGGAGAATGTATAAGAAATATTTGTTTAGTTTCTCGGTATAATAAAACTTTATCTCTGAATTCTTTACTTTCTTCATTAGTAAGCATCAATTCTGTATCATTATCTACTGGAATATACTCAAGAAGGAAAGCCAAATGAACACCTTTAGATATCAGATCATCGATATTTTTGGGGTTCATCCAAAATTTTACATTTTTTCGATTTATTGTCACTGAAATCCCACTAATCACTCCCTTACTATCCAACTCGTTTATGGTATTAATGGCTTTTTCATAAACTCCTACACCTCTTCGTTTGTCAGTTAAATCTTGATCTCCTTCAATACTTACCATTATTATTGTATTTCTTAATCGTTTAAGTTTTTCAATATATTGAGCTTGTAAGATTGTTCCATTTGTAAAAATCAAGAATAACCTATCTTTGAATTCCTCATTTATTTTTAATAAATCAGGCATTAAGAAAGGTTCTCCACCCACTATTATAAAAGCAAACACACCTAATTCCTTTGCTTCTTGAATTATTTTTATCCATTGTTCCAAAGTTAGCGAATTACTAGTTTTCTGGTAACATAATGTACTTGTTGCTGCGGCATAGCAACCAGCACATTTAAGATTGCAATTTGACGTTATACTTAATATTAAGAATGGAGGTACTTTTAATCCTTTAAACAGCTCTTCTCCTCTTATCTTGCGAGACTTTCTATACGCTTTTGCTAACCTTATCATTGTATACATACTTTTTGGATGTTTTAAAATCCAAGGCATGAAGATTTTTGCCATTGCAGGGTCAACTTTCTTTAGAGTACGGTTAATATAATTAGTATTTTTTTCGTCTAGCATTTATTCTATTTTCCTTTATCTTGTAGATTAAAATTTATTCAATTATTTTTATGATTATTAAAAAAAAGTTGCTTAACTTATAATTTAAGTAGTCCATTTTTTAATAATGACTAAAAAATCGGAGTTTTACCACATATATGTCTAAATAACAGCTATATTTTATGCCAAAAAGAGTATCCAATGATTATCTTATAATTCTTTTTTTGTCAATATTCATATTTGACGAAGTAAAATATATGCACGTTATAAAAAAGAAGTGAATGCATTCTTTCCAAAATTGAAAAAATATAAACCAGAATAAAATCATTAAATGATTAGTATGGATATCAAATTAAAGTATGGTATTTTCACACTTGGTATAATCTTATTCCAGTCAGCTTTAAAGTTAATTGGTGTGTTACTTACTGGAAGTTTGAGTTTTTTATCTGAAACCGCAGATACTCTAATAGATATTCTTTTTGTGTCTATCACTTTATATTCATTATATTATAGTCAAAAACCTGCAGATTACGAACATATGTATGGACATCATAAAATTGATTCTATTTCAGGGCTAATTCAAGGCGTTATATTGATGAATGTGTATGTTATCTTAATTTATAATGCGATCCAAGTGTTATTATCTCGTAGTTTTGTTGTTACAAACCCTGAAATTGGTTTAATTATATTAATTTGTTCTTTTTTGGTTAACTTAGTTTTCTCAAGAATCCTTATTTCGAAAGCAAGGCAACAAAAAAGTTTAACCATGGAAATTCAGGGTCTTAACTTATTTCAAGATTCTATTAGAGCTATCGTTGTTCTATTAAGTTTTATCTTTACATATTTCAATATTATTTTTCTTGATCCAATACTTAGTATTGTTCTTTCTGTGTGGATAATAATAGGCGCACTTAAATTGGCTAAAGGAGGTGTAAAAGAACTCACAGATACAAATCCTATTAGTAAAATTATCATTGAAGAATTAAAACAGAAAATTTTTGTCTTAGATCATGTTATTGGTGTCCACGATATCAAAATACGAACTAGCGGAAAATCACTATTTTTAGAAGTTCATTTATCAGTTGAAGATCACATCTCCATTATCCATGCAAATGAAATCATAAAATCAATAAGAACCATGAGTGAAAAGTTATTTCAATTATATGAAGTAGATTGTATTGTAGAAATGAATCCTATAGCCAGCGAAAAATCAATAGGAGAAGGGTTAATAAATCTAATTTTTTCAATGAAATCAGAATACCCAGAAATTCTTGATTTTAAAGATCTTAATATATTTAGAATTGAGAATGAATACTTTATTTCTTTAATTGTTATTGTTGATGAAAATCTTTCACTTACCGAAGCACATGATATATGCTCTGGTTTTGAGAAAGAGATAAAAACAGAAGCTCCTTTAATATCAAGAGTGATTACGCATATTGAAAGTCAACCTCACAGTGAGATTCTAATACCGAATCAAATAAAATGTGCTGATGTAGGACCAGAAATGATCCAACAAATAAGGAAAGAAGTAGAAGAGGTGTTAAGAGCGCATCCCCAAGTTAAAGGATATCATGGATTAGAATTCTGGGCAACATTAGATTACTGCGTCTTAGAAATTCATGTATTTTTTGATGGCTCACTAAATATTTCACAAACACATGAATATATAACTGAATTAGAAATTAAAATTAGAGAAAAATTGGGGATAGATAACTTGGATACAATTTTCCTTCATTCTGAACCAATTAAGGGCAGAAGGGAAGGGATCATCTTTTAATAACAATACTTATTTAAAAGGGAAAGTTGTAGTGATCTAATCCAAGTTCTTTTTGCATTACTTTAATATCTTTTTGCAAACTTTTATTTATTGGAATCCCTGTATTTCTTCTTTCCAATTCAGAATAAAATTCTTTTTCCCCCGCTGTGTAGATTTTTTCTTTCCCTGGTGCTTTCTTAGAACTCCTTAATTCTCGCATGATAGTGCCAGTTATTTCTTTAAAACGATCGATTGGAATGAAATTTCGAATGTTTATTACCAAAAAGAAATGCCCTACTTTTAATCTTTCTTGACCCTCTTCTATAACTCCAGCTGTATCTTTAAGATATACTCCATCCTGTAATGCAGAGCATAGTATTTCAGCAAATGTTGCATAGCCATATCCTTTATGACCCGAAGTATCTTCCCCTTTACCTCCTAAAGGTAATAATGCCGCAGAACGGTTAACTAATTTGTCTAATACTATACGCGGATCTGTTTTTGAATTACCATTATTAGAAATAATTAATCCCTCTGGTAAAGGCTTATGTAATCTGTTATATACTTCTACTTTACCTCTTTGAATAATAGAGGTTGCACAATCTAATAAAAATGGAAAGTCTTCATCTGTAGGAGCCCCATATGTTAGTGGATTTGTTCCTAACATTGGTTCGGCTCCAAAGGTAGGTGGGACAGAAGGTCGCGTATTTGTAGTGACAAAACCTATCATTCCCTCTTTGATTGCCATGAGTGAATAATAACCAGCAATCCCAAAATGAGAACTATTACGTACAGCAACTGCTCCGAGACCGTAGTTTTTAGCTTTTTCAATAGCTAATCTCATTGCACGATATGCAATAACATGTCCCATTCCACAACCTCCATCTAAAACTGCTGTAGTAGCATCATCTCTGATAACTTGAATATTTGTTTTTGGATTATAAATACCCTGTTTAATTCTATCATAATACATTTTACATCTTTGAATACCATGTGAATCAATACCCCTCAAATCGGATGTAATAAGAACATCAGCTACAATTTCTGCATGTTCTTCAGGAACTTCCAACTCAATGAAAACGTCTTTTATAAAATCCTTAAGAGTATCGACATCTACATAAACTATGTCTTCTGTTTGATTTAAGGGTGGTTCCTCAAGTAGTTTTTCTATCATTTTCTTAAAGTATAAAAAAAAAAGGTGATAGAAATAGATTAGGAACCTTTCTATTTAATCAAAATCCTATTTAATATAAGGTGAATAATAGTGATTAAGAGGTCGATTTTAATATTTTATCTTGGTTTTTTTAATAATTTAATATGTTTAAAAAGAGTTAAAATTTTTATATCATTTCACAAATTTATAATTTATAGGCAGAAATTTTCTTAAAATGAAATTAAAAAAGTAGTCAATTTGATATAAAAAAGGCTCCTGTCAACCCTGGATTTTTGTCTTTTGGTTGTGTAAGTAATTACACAAAAAAATAACCTACTTTACCTTTTTAAAATTTTTGCCTTGTATTGAGGCTTATTGGCAGGAGCCTCCTCTATTAATTTGTAATTTCAAACAATTTTTATGTTAAAAGAAAAGATCTAAATCTCTATAGAGACTAATATTATTTCTATAATAAAAGAAAAGTTCCTAACAGATACGTATCCAAATTCAAATCTTTTAAGAGTTTCATATTGTTATAAAGATAAGCATAAATGTTTTCCTCGCTAAAATATTTAAAACACGAGTTGTTCCCTTTTACTTCCCTTAAGATATTTACAATTTGAGTAAGTATAGTTTTTAGATTTTTAATAACCAAATCAGTATCACTTTTAATTAAATTAATGTCTTTAATATTAAACCATGATTCTTTGCTAAAAGAAATATTCTTTAACTCAGGTTTATCCTGCATATCTTTATGGTTTTTGAAATTAATGCAAAAGTTTTCAATTTTCTCCAGAATAAAATTTTTTGATTTGGTATACATTTTATTTTCTATTACATTTCTCAGCATTATTAAAATTTTTTGAAAAACACCTAAAATATCAAAAAAGTCAGCTACTTTTCCTAAATTTTCCACTTCTCCCCATTGGTCGTAATAATCTTCAATCTCATTAAGAAACGGCAGAAAAATATTGATATTTCCATCCCAATTATGCCCTTTTTTCTCCCAAACAGGATCAAACTGTTTTATAAAAGCGTTTTTAATAACATTTAATCTACCTAACAAAAGTTCAGTTTTTATATGTTTTGTGTCTGCTGCCACAAAAAGCAGCTTATACTTCTCTTCTAATATATAAACCCATCTTAACCCCCCCATTTCTATAGAATCTAATGATTCTTTAAATTCTACCATTGAAAAGTGGTGGAATGCTGTTAAAAAACCAGAAACTATATCTTCATCGGCATCTGTTTTTAAAAAGGACCTATATAATAATTTAACTCCTGATTCAGCATCCATTATCCAAATAATCATAGTTACTCATAGAAAAAATATACGCTTCTCTATATGAGGAAATAAATATGTTAATCTTATAAATTATTTTAAACTTGAGAATCAATATTAGCTAGAGGAGGAAACTTTTAAACTTTGAATTTCTTCAATCTAAACTTTTTATAACAAAGTTTTTTAAACAACAAATTTTACAAAAACGTCTATATTTTTATTTACTTAGTGTTTTTATAATTATTTTCAAATTTTAAATTCATGAGAGTTATTAATAATCCTCCTAAATATTATTGCCCGCGATGTAATTCAATGGAAATCATTGATCATGGGGAATATATCGAATGTCCAAAATGTTATTTGGATTTTTTTAAGGATCATATAGGGGAAATCGATGATGAGAATATAGTAGCAGAGCAAGAATTAAAGCGTATTATTGATTCATTTGAGGATTTAAAAGATAAAAAAGTCCGCAGAAACCTTTTAAAATCGATAGAAAATGATAATTTTTAGTTGGGAAGTTATTAATAATTTCTTAGATCATTTAAGCTATTATTCCTTCTTTCCATTTTGCCGTATTATGAATTTTTCATTAAAAAATAAACATGTAAGACGATTCTCAAAGATCCAATCCTTTCCAAATTCATTCCAATATTCCTCATACATATCGTTGGAAAGGAATTTACAGTTTTCTGCTTTTGCAACTTCTAAGATATATTCATCAGCTTTTGTGGCTGCTGGAGCTTGAAGAACAATTCCATCATCAATTAGTTCTTCGTATAGATTCTTATCGTCCATGTGATGTCTCATAGAAGCATCCGCGATCATTGTGGGTGTATATCCTAATGAGAATATGGCTCTATCGAGTTTTATTATATTCTTAACCTTTAACATTTGTTGTTCATTCTTATCTAAGTTTAGGATATTTGTTATATCAACCACCATTATCTTATTGGGATGCTGAATAGATATTTTTTCATCTTGATTACATCTTATTTCTTTCTCTTCTTTTTTATTAAATAAATGATTTAATTCTGAAATTTTTTCTAAGAAATAAGAGTAATCTTCAGGAGATAAGATTATTTTTGAAGTAGAATATCGTTCTAAATCATCTAAACATTTAAAAATCCATTGCTTATATTTATTCCACTCAGTATTAAAAGAAGGCATTTCTTCTGATGTGATTTTCTTAGTAGTTTTCTTGATTTCAGATATATTGGGTTTTGATAATAATGGTTTCTGTTGTATATCTAACTTTTTTAAGATCATTTCAAAGTCTAGTTGGTCTGATTCAGTTAATTGATAATTTGATATATTCATTTGGTTCCATTCATTTATGAAATTCTCGGGAATACCATTTTGCCAATGATGATTTCGCAAATAGTTATAGAGTTTTTGAGGATTATATAACTCTTCTAATTCTAAATGGGCAGGATTCACTCTTTTGGAGCGAAAATTATGAAGAAGTTGAACAAATTCTTTTCCAATTTGTCTATTTGTAGTTATTATTATATCATATTCATCTGAAAAATCTTTTAATGCTTTTTGTGATTTAAATTTTATATTGTTAATATCGGGAATATTGATGTCATAATAGCGCCTTGTAAAATTCAAAATTGAATTCCAATATTCTTTATCATACTCAATTAATATATCGGGAAGCCTTTCCAAATTTCCCCTTTGGTTTAACTCCTTAAAAATTCTACTAGCAACAATCTTAATTTTTTGAATGTTTTCTTGTAAGAGAGCTTCATCCTGCGATGTTGAGATAAGATAATTTTCAAATTCTAAATCAGAATCATCAATATCATAATTTAGAAATTGATTATTCTTCTTATTAAAGAAAATAAATCTACTCCCGTTTGCTAAACTGCCAATATTTTCATTTGAATTTATCACACATCGAATCCCTTCTAAATTCATTAGTTCGTTCACTTTATCTCGATTTGCATTATATATAAAATAAAGGGTGGGATTTTGAGAATAAGAATTGGTTGATTCAAACTCCAGTATTTCTTTAATGTTGTGTAGAGCTGTAGATTCAAGATCAACAACGTTATATCCTGCGGTAAAAATTTCAAGACCATGAAGGTGCTTCATATCAATATAGGGAAATATCACTAGATTTCTCTGTTGAAAAAAAAGAATATTTAAAAACTCTGGTCGAATGAAATCTGAGCTTGTATCCATTCCTTCACCATTAATCAGCTAATTATTCTTTAAAATAGTTAAAAATAACTTGAAGTATTAAATCCTTAAAACTCTGTACAACATTTTTTCCTTGCAATGCCTCTGCTGGATAAATTATATATGATCCATCTGGATATCTCTCTTGAAGCGGAAGCCCTAATTGAAGTTTAAAATCTTGAACGGGGATTGCATCTTTTAAGTCTCGTTTATTTAACTGAATTAAATATGGAATTTCTTTTGGTTTGGCAAAACTCACCAGCTCTCGAAAACTTCTTTTGTTTTGCTCTAATTTTTCTGGATCTGAATCTCCGATAAACATAATCCCATCGGCTCCATCCAATACATACTCACGAGTCGAAAGGAAGCGTTCTTGACCAGTACACGTGACTACATGGCATATAATATTAAATCGAACATCATGTAAACTAAATTTAAATAATAAATATAGAGAATCTTCCCATAATGTTCTTCCTTCAGTAGTTTCAATAGAATACCCACGAGTTAATTTGAGCAAATCGAATTTTTCACGTAATCGATAAAAATTTGTCGTTTTTCCCGATTCTCCTGGGCCCCAATATACTATCTTGAATTGAAGCATGTTCTCTGAGTCATTAAAATCAAAATCTTCACTTACCTCAACTTTTACCTTATCTAACTTACCTATATTTCTCTGTTCTAATTCCATTTAATCACCGGAGAGGAGGTATGTTAAGATATAGAGCCAATTTTATCTGAGAATATTTGTTTTTTTAAATCTTTGATATGTTCTTTAATTTCCTTCTCTGGCATTCTTAAGATATTCTTCATATGTTCATTTCTTTCAATTTCTTCTCTAATTTTCTGAGCAAATTTACTCATTTGGAGGATCATCACACCTAAATTTACCTCGTTGTCGGTTAATAGAACTATTAAAATATCTTTTTTTCCCTTCTTTTGAAGTTCAATGTTCCCAATCGATTTTACAAACAATCTCATATCGCTATAAATGATAGTCGCACGTTCTAAGGATTCTGATTCAAAGAAATCTTGCCCTTGCCTTGCTACACCGTATAAAGCTGCCCCAATTGAACTTAAATCCCAATAATTTAGTTTTCGATCAAATCGAGAATCTATAGCAACAATTTTTGCATCTTGATCGATTGCTATTAGACCATAAATATATCCCTTCCTTGTTAACTTCCCATACTGATATCTTATATCATCCAACACTTCTGTTATTTTATTTTCATACAATATTTTGGGTATGTGAGTTATCATCCTAGTTTTTCCTTTACAATATAATTTTATTGTAATGACATATCAAGAGGAATATATAAAGAAAAAATTTGTTAAGACAAGAAACAAAAACTTAAGTTCTAAATAACTGAAGATTTAAAGAATTATCTATATAAGTGAAACTAGAGATAAAAAAAACTAGCAAGTCAAGCTTTGTGAGATTAAACAAAATGAAAAGGAACGTTTCAATTAACGAGTAAAAGTAAAAAGAATTGCGAGGTAGTTAAATAAACTGACCTACCACTTTTCTTACTCTTAAATTTAAATCAATTTAATCATTGTACAACTCAGTTGACAAGTATCTTTCCCCTGTATCACACGTAATAAATACAATATTCTGCCCATCTTCAAATTCTTTTGAAACTATATTTATTGCTGCCCAAGCTATTGCACCCGAGCTAATTCCTGAAAAAATTCCTTCTAATCTAGCTAAATCCCTTGCTGTTTTAATAGCATCTTCATATTCTACTTGAATAACTTGATCATAGATCTTTGTATTAAGAACATCTGGTACAAACCCGGCACCAATACCTTGAATTTTATGTGGTCCTGGAATTCCCCCTGACAAAACAGGAGAGTCTTTTGGTTCTATAGCGTACACTTTCAATGTTGCACCAACTTTTTCTTTTAAAACTTCTCCAACTCCAGTAATAGTTCCTCCTGTACCTACACCCGCTACAAAAGCATCTACATGGCCATCTAGATCATTAAATATCTCATTCGCTGTTGTTTTACGATGTATTTCTGGATTTGCTAAATTTTTAAACTGTTGAGGAATATACACCTTCCCTTTTTCTTTAGCAATTTCTTCAGCCTTGCCTATTGCACCCTTCATTCCCCCTTCTTTTGGAGTTAAAATTATATTTGCTCCATAAGCTTTTAAAATTTTAACTCGTTCAATTGATACACTCTCAGGCATGACAAGAATTAATTTATATCCTTTTGCCGCACAAACTAAAGCCAATCCAATACCAGTATTACCAGAGGTTGGTTCCACAATAATTGTTTCGTTATTTATTATCCCCTTTTCCTCTGCTGCTTGAATCATAGCAATTCCTATCCGATCCTTTACACTTCCTCCTGGATTAAAATATTCTAATTTAGCATAAAGGTTCGGTCTTGGATTTATATTCTCTACGATTCTATTCAACCTAACTAGAGGTGTTTTACCTATTGTCTCAAGGATGCTGTTATATACATTTGTCATTTTAAATCCCTCCCCCGTGTTTTCCATAATAAATTTCTATTTCCTCTTGTTTTTTCTGTGTTTTATCTAAAACTCTCATTTCTAATTCTTTTATTCTTTTATCTAGACTAGAGACTGCAATTGCGATTGGATCTGGTAGATCTCCGTGTCTTAAGTCAATTTTTTCGATTTCTTCTCCTCTTTTAGAAATAATTTTACCGGGTACTCCAACCACTACACAATGTGGGGGAACATCTTCTACAATAACTGAATTAGCTCCGACTCTAACATTATCTCCGATCTTGATAGGTCCTAAGATCTTTGCTCCCGCCCCTATTACCACATTATTACCAATGGTTGGATGTCTTTTCACTTTTTCTAAACTGGTTCCACCCAGCACCACTCCTGAATATAACGTGACATTATTACCAATTTCTGTTGTTTCGCCAATTACAACACCTGATCCATGATCGATAAAAAATTCTGCTCCAATGTCAGCACCAGGATGTATTTCAATTGCAGTTAAGTCTCTTGCTATATCCGAAATATATCTAGGGATAAAAGGCATTCTCAATTTCCAAAAGAAATGAGCTATTCTATATAAAAGGACTGCTTTTACTCCGGGATAACCAGCCAGTACTTCAATTAAAGTATTTGCTGCGGGATCTTTATTGAAAGCAGCATTGACATCTGAAATAAAAAAATCTAAAATTTTTTGTAGATTTCTATCAATTTCTCTATTATCTAAATCTTCAGTTTTAAAATGCAAATTTAATAGACATTCAGTACATTGAGTTTGAATATGTGTAGATTTAGGACCTAAGGTTTTACCACAGTTTAAACAACGAATAAATTCATCCATTTCCATAATTTCTCACATGAATTATTTTTAGAAATCTCAAATCGAATTATTTAATTAATAAATTTTAAAATTTCATATAATTTTTGGTTATAAATAATATATTGTAGATAATAATGGTTTATTTTTAGTTTAGATTTTTGTCTATCTAAATCACCCTTCTCTAAAACAAAAATTTGTTAGCTACAAGTTTTAGATAACTTCTAATATTGTTCTTTTCGTAGAATTAAGCTGTTTTTCATTAGAATAAGTATCTTCTTTTAATATTACATTGGATAATTTGATACTATTTCCATCTTCGATCGTTTTAACGCATTCCACAGCTTTCAAGCCCCAAATATTAACTTTAATTGAGCTTGTATCATCACTTAAAATGAGCCTCAATAGAAAAGATTTCTCACCATTCTTCAATGTTAATTCTTTAAATTCTTGAATTTGAACAATACCCTTGACAAAACGTATAAAACCTTCCTTATTATATAATTCCTCAATGGTGAATTTAGAGGGGATTGGTTTAGAACCCTTTTTCTCAATATATTTGGAGTGATCCATATTATTAACTTCGGTTAAAATCATTCCCTTTGGGGCCAATATTAGCTTTCCATGCCTACTTAAATGCACTTCTAAATTATCCTTAATTCCTTTCTTAGAATAAGCACCAATAACTTGAATAACCTCTCGTGTCTGAAAAAATCGATTAGCCATAATCCTTGTCTGGTCGTTCCACAATACAACCTTCACACAATCAGATTGATCACAAATTTGAAATGAGCCAACTGTTCCTGGAGTACCATCTTTTCTTACAAAATCTTTTTTTCCATGAATTTCAGTTATCCTTCCCATTATGACAATGTTTCTCATATTTTCAGTAATATTAGAGATTGGTATTGCGAAATCATTATAATCTATAACATCCTCTGTTATGTGATCTAAAATCTCATTATTTTCTGAAGAATCGACATTGACTCCATTCTCTTTTGCTATTAAATATAAGATTGCTTGTTTGTTCATGAAACCTTGGAATTCAGTTTCTTTTTCCTTAACTTGTGCCGTAAGTTCATCCTCACTAATTCCAGCATCCAACAACGCCTGGTAAATTTCTTCAGCTCTTTCCACGGTATTCATTCACGCTATTCTTTTTTATTCATATATAAAAGGAAAATTACTCTGTCTATTATTCACATTAAAATTTGATAAACTAATCTGTTCTAGAGATTTTAAATGATAAATATCAGAATTTATGGTACAATTCCACGAATATACATGTCTATCATTATTAAAAACTACACCGAACTCATTAGAGTGATGAATACAGACGGTAAATTTCCTTCTTCCATAAGAATTTATAGTTCCAAATTCATTTTCTAATGAAATTTTCCATCACTTCTTTTTAATTTTAGAATTATTCTGGAAGAATATTACAAGGAGGCTATATAAAGAAAAAATATAAAGCTAAAAATCAATTAATCTGATAAACTTTTAATAAATTTAGAAGTCAGACCAATTTTGTTACGAGTTCTGTGGAAGGCGTAGGCAGAACAATTACATAACGCTCTTAAATTTGACTGAATCATTTTTTGAGGTTCGCTTTTGTCAAGTAAATCAGTTATAAATATCACAATTGTTAATTGAGTCATTAATTGCGGCCAAAAAAATAAGGTATCTAACTTGTCTTTTAATCTTCGAGCATTTTCTTTTGCTCGTTTGTAATCGAAAACTGGAGCTAGCCGATAAAATCTATGTAAAACTATGTTAATAATTTGGTTTTGGTTTTTAACATGAAGTACCTTAGGATTGTTATTGATAAATTTTCTGAAATTTAGCAGTCCAATTAAAAAATCACTGATAACTTTATGAACAAGTTTAACTGGAATTGTTAAGGCTTCACTTATGTGAATATTTTCGGAAGCTGTAATTACTCTTAATTTTTCTCTTAAAGTTAAAAAAGAAATATTTCGGAATAAGTAATTTAATATAATTGGCTTTAATTTATTCTGAGATTTATAGTATTTATTATAATAATCAGTAATGCTGTCTACTTCGAAGGTTTCCTTTTTTAATGTTTGAGTCATGATTTCCTCAATGTTTCAATTAAATCTTAATACATGTTTATAATAAGTGTATTTAAACAAAAAAAAGTGTAAGTGCTAAAGGTTTTTCATATTAAAAGAAAAAATTTAGAGAAGATTATCTAATGTAATTTGGAGTGTTTGCGGTTTATGTCTCTGATGGATAAAAAATTCTCTAGAAGTATTATAATTTTTTTCAAAGATATCCAAGGTTTTCTCAACACGGTCTTTATTGAGATAATGTTCTTCACATAATAAAGATAACACTCTTGTTTTATTAGCTGGATTCCAGAAGATATTGTCAATTTGTTCATTTATATCCGGAAATAAAAATATTTTTCTCACTTTTTTTATTATATCAGGATTTAACTCACTAAAATCGTAATTATTATATTCTTTTAGAATAAGAGTCTCAAGGGATTTGTATTTTCGAATAAATTGTAATGCTTTTTTTGATCCAATACCGTCAATCCCTGAAAAATAATCGATACCAACTAATATCCCAATGTCAATGAGTTGAAAAATTGAAATCCCTAAATTCTTTAAATTCTTCTGTAAATCAATTGAGACTGGGTGTATCTTTTGGTATTTCCATTTTCCCTGAATTTTCCTCTTTAATGATTTCGAGAGATTTTGAATAATATAAGGGCATCCAAATAAGAGTGAATCGAAATCTTGGGAATTTGAGAAATTTGCGATTTTTTGTTTTACTAAGAATGCACATTGAGATTCTGCCGAAGCGGGAGAATCTATATAAGGAATACCCAAAGCCCCCAAAAGTTGTTTGGATTCTTCCATTATATTCTGCCACATATAATCTTTACTTAAGGCAATTTGTCTTGCTAAATCTCTGTTACTCTGTCTTAAAGCTTCCTTATACCATTTTTGAATAAAAAGAAAATCTTTTAACTGATCTTTTGTAATCACTTTTTTCAGTTTAGAAACTTTTCCATCAAAACAAAAAATAGGAAATATACTCTTACTATAATAAAAATTTACTCGATACAGTAAACCATATAAGTGTGATATTGGTCGCTGCGTTCGGTCTAAAATCAATCCCGCATCAGTTCCATCTGAATCTTTGCGAACAAAGTTAAACAACCCCATTATAATATTCGGAGCATCAATCGCTATAATTTTACACTGTAAATCTTGATATTCAAGTTGCTTTCGAATTATAATGTTTTGAAGTTTAACTCCCATGATTAAGAAGTCTACCTCGTGTAAATATAAAAAGAAAAAAAGAATTTTAAAATTAAATTACCATCCCTTTATGAGATGATATAATCGAAAAAAGATTGTAAAGATATTTAGCTTCTTCAGTTTCATAGTTCACCTATTATATATTTTTAAAGGTGAACAACAGATTGCATGAGAATATATAAATAAAAAATTGAGATTATTAAAAGAGGTTATTTATTAATATCGTCTTTGAGTGATTTTAAAAATTTTTTTCGTGTTTCTTCATCTTTAAGCTCATCAAATGCATCCACAACGCCACTTAATTCTTCCTCTGCTAGAATATTTTCATCCTCGATGTCACTCTCAAGATCTTCAATAAAAAAGTTCAAGTGACATTGATTACATTCAATATGATCATCATATACGATGACATCTTCCGATTTACAATTTGGACAGTAATATTCTGAAGGCATTCTAAGTATGAATATTATACAAAACTGGATAGTTACTAATATTATTATAACTAAGAATTTAAAATTATCATCACAAACAATCATAAAGATTAAAAAGGGGAATTTGATGGGAATTTTTTCTCGCCTTCTAAAACAGATTAATTTTTAGAATTATTTCATCTTTTTAAATAAAAATCGAATTTAGAGATGATGGCTTTTTTCTTTAAAAGTGTATGAAAAAAATATCTCATATAAATTTTAGATAAAAATGGTGAAACACCATCTCTAAAAAAAGATATTATAACTCTATTGAAGTATTATATGATAAAAAGGCTACTTCGCGAACATTAATGATGACCATTTTTGGGATCACAATATTTGTTTTAGTATTTTTTCCCTTTTACGGTTTAACCTTGAGATTTCATTTAGGATATGTATTGAAAAAGCTTTTTGAGACGATAGGGAGATATTCTTTGATTGGAGGAACATTTTTAATAATTTTATGTATAGCAAGTCTTATTCTTGGAAAAAAAATTAGAGTTGGATGGTTTTTTGCAGCAATTGTGTTGCTATGGATTGGCTGTTGGTGTACAGGCATTGCATTTGACTTCTGGAAAATTATTACAGGTGATTTTAGTGATACTGGAGGAGGAAGTGGTTTTTACTTATTATAATCTTAAAAAAAGAATTTATGCTCTATCTAATTTTTAGAATTTTAAAGTCAATAAATTCGAAAATATCTTAATCCTGTATTAATCCCGCAGACTGTTAATAGAATAATTGAAACAACAACAACTCCTATCATTTTATGACGCTGAAATTGTCCTAAAAATAGCCATCCAAGAATCCCTATAATCAATCCAAGTAGCCCGATTATTGAACCTAATGCCAATAGAAATTTAATTGCTTCTCCTATCTGATCAAAATAATCAAACATCATTATACTACTTAATAGGACGCTATATTTATAAATAAAAAAACAAATAGCTGATTTTTTTTCTTTAAATAGTTATAAAATACTAAGAATTCAGAAAATTAATCTAATATTCGATTAAAAATGAGAAAACTAGATGAAATTGGTATTTGCCCTAATTGTGATTGCACAATTTCAAGTTTTAAAACCCAAAATTATAAGCGATTTGCGAAATGTGAAATCTGTGGGCTTTCTTATGCTTTACCAAAAAGAGGTTCAATTTCAAATTCAGCGTTAATATGTTCAAAAAATAAATTTCCAATACTCATTATTGAGGCACAAAATCAACCTGCTTATTTTTGGACGGATGGTCCATGTTTCAACTGTGTAAAATATGATAAATGTGCAAATGTGAAAGAATTAATTACTGAATTTAAAGAATTAAAGGTGTATGGCTATTAAGAAGGTCATGTCTATAAAAAATTCTAAGATTGTAATAATACTATTTTTAATTATATCTTTCATATCGCTAACAATTCTCACTAATTATATTGGAGATCTTAGCCTTAAAAATAGAGAATCTGTTGAGAAACTACAACCAAGTATGAACAACGGTGAAAATTTAGTGGATAAAGTTTTTAACTTTACAAATGACAGAGATTATGTGATTTTCTCAAACAATATCTACTTCATTAAACCCTATATTTATTATATCTCATTTCAAATCGTAACACCTCATGAATGTGATATGAATATCTCTTTGTGGGATCCTGAAGGTGATATATATGATATTTATGATAGTCGTCCGAATACAACTCTGCTAACACAGTTCGAATATCAAGAGATCCCTTTCGGAGTCGCACTAACTGGAAATTATACTATAAAATTCCAGGCTTATTTAACAGAAAATCTAAATATTCATATTAAAATTATAAATAGTGATTTACAATGTCTTCAAGATGTTATTGAACCATTAGCTTTTAACAATAAAATTTTTTTTCAAGTAAATAAGTTTAAAAATGAAGGGAATAATCCACTACATAATATAACTCTTAAATCAGATACTCTCTATAGGTTTTATTTTGGAAGATATTCCCCTATAGCAGATCTAACGCAGAGTGAAACAAGAACCTACTTCAATATAACTTCCTCAATTAATATTCAATATAAAATCTATATTAATAAAACATTACCAGGTGTTTGTCAAGTAGAATTCTTCGATTTCGGAACTTCCGTGGAAGGTACGTATATTATTAATATGACAATTTATTGCCGAGTATTGTACGTAAATATTGCATACGCGATAGTCGAGGAAAGTAAAATTGCAGATGGGACTAATCCAAATGATCCAGATCCTCCACCTGATGATGCCGTAAATAATACTAAAAGTGGAATCGAAATTACCATTCCTGTTCAATTCACGATAGGAACACTGGTATTTATAGGATGTGTTGTAAGTGCACCAACAATTATTATTGCGTATCGAAAGCGAAAAAATGCTACAGGAATATAATCTTTTTTATGATTTTTTAAACTGAATCTTTGATATTAAAAAATAAAGACAAGACTTTCTTATATATTGTTTATACAATAGATTAGATTTAAAAATTTTTTTTATTAGATTATAGAGCAGAGCTGAAAATAGTTCAGCAGATGTAATTCACGAATATCTAGAACGTTAATGACAAACTTAGATAATTAAACCTTCCCATTCAATTTCAACGCAGTATTCTGGATATTCATCAATGAATTGTGTGGATTTGCATTAGGCATGATATAACATGCTATTATTCCTCCTTTAAATAGGGCTAAAGCAACATGCCCATTCCCCGCATTGTTTGTTCCTATTATTACTTCAGGAGTATTATAAACAATAGTAAATTCCACTCCCATTAAATTGAGGGATGGAGTGCCCTTGAGAGCATCCAAGATAGTCTTTGATTCGCTGGTTAGATCCCAATTAGCGCCTACTTGATAAAGTATTTTTCCTTTACTCGAAATAACGGTAACAGCAGCTACTTTATACCACTCAAGTTCTACCAATTCGTCAATTATCTTTTCAATTTTAGTAATTACCATTTGTAATTACGTCAAGTTCTTCATTGTTTTTAAACATAATATAAATAAAATGTAAAGAAAATCATTAGAAAAATAGATAATTAATATTAAAAAAATAGAATTTAAGAATTCATTAATGCTTTCGCATTATTTTGCCAATCATTTACTGTCTTTACCGAAGCTCCTGAGATACTAGCCGATATTTCTTCTGGATTTGCTGCTAATAAGTCCGAAATTGTTTTGATTCCTTGAGCATTTAAACTTGCTACAATCCCCTTGCCAATACCTTTTACTTGAATTAGATTAACTTCCTCTTGTTGAACAATCTCTTGATCTTGGTTGGTATCATCATCTTCGTACAATGTTTCAACTCTAAAATCTAACCCAGAAACCTCTGGAAGCTCAGTTTTATCTGTATCTGCAACTCCAGTACCAGTTATGAAAAACTCACATTCTTCAGGGGGTAAGTCGGGAGCATCCACTATAACTGCTCTTCTCTTTAATGAGTTGTTTGATGAAAAGCCTTTCGTCTTAAACATGACTCTAAAATGACAACCATGAGCCACTATATTACCACCAATTGCATCATCTGCGGAGAACATTCCCATCATTCTGGTAGCTACTTGATTCGTAAGCAAAACTGCACAATTATACGTTTCAGCAACTCGTGATAATCCATGAATCATATTGTTTAGAACTGCTTGACGTGGGGCTAGTTTTCCAATACCGATGTATTCTGCTCTCAATAATGCCATTAAGCTATCAATTATTATTATTCGAACTCCACGAGTTTTACAAAGAGATTCTGCTTTTTGGATCATTTGGGCTTGATGATCGGATGAGTAAATCCTTGCATGAAATATTCTTGAAAGTACATCTTTTGGATTTAGTTCAAATCGCTTAGCAATTCGTTTAATCTTTTCTTTTGAAAATGTATTTTCAGAATCAATATAAGCAACCGCACCCTCGATTCCACCCTTCTTCCGATAAAGTATGAGCTAATGCTGTTTTCCCAGATTTAAATGGTCCATAGACTTCAGTTAATTTTCCAGTTTGAAATCCTCCTCCTAAGATACGATTTAATTCGGCAGAACCGGTCGTAAAATATTCAATATTATCATCAATCTTGGCTGCTGGAGTAAAATCGGTCATTCCTAACGCATTTCTTGCGTTCCAAATAAGCTTTTTTGCGGTCTTGTCACCTAAACCGTCAATTATGGCGACGGTTGAATGAGGACTCATCGCTAAAGCTTCCGCAGTGCTTATTCCATTCTCTTGCAGTAGTTTTATTTGGCGTGAGTTAATACCTTTAACTTGATCTAAATCTGCCATTCTTTTTTTCTATCAACTCTTTTTTAGGTAATTTTGTTGAATTTGATATACAAATCAGATTATTTAAAGAAAAAAAAGCAGATAATGGGAAAAACATAAAGAATTTATTATTCTTTTATCAAAAAATATGAGACTCCTCCCTGTTCTGAGTCTATACTGAATATTTTAAAATCGGATTTATTTACATACTGTTCAATATAGTGCAACGCTTCTTGAAAAAAATTCTTTTTATCTATTTTTGTTATCTTTGTCTCACTTGAACTATGATGGACTAATTGTTGAGCCATTCGGGCTAAGAAAATTATTTCGATTTTTATATTTATCACATCCTTTTTATATTAGTAATTTAATTTTATTAACATCTATAAGAAAAGGGTAGATAAATCTGTTTACCCTAAATTTCTCTAAAAACAAATTAGATAAATGAGGAGAAACGAAATACTATCTTAAATGTATTATTAAAGCTTATTTAATATATCAAAAAGTTTATCTATTTGTTCTTTATTAGCAGTCAGAGTCGTCTTCCCATCAACTAATTCATAACTTATTTTTCGCCCACTCCTTCTTAAATTAGAGAGTTGTTTTACTGGAAACATATATCCAAAACATTTTTCTGAAGCCCCATATAAAAATTCTTTTTCTTTTTTATTTTCTTGATGTCTATCGCGTCCAGTCAGAAGTAAACCATCATCAGAAACATCTACAAGTGTTTTGGTTTGTATAAGTTCGTGAACAGTAAGTTTACCCTGTACAATGATTCTTTGATTGGTAATAAAAATTACTCCCAAACTTACTGAGATTTTAATGGACGGTGCTTTTAGTGGTCTCTTTTTCTTAATCGACCCCTCACATTCATACAGAATTTGTTCTCCGCCATGTAAGCAAAAATTTTCAACAATATATCGTTCTGCTCGAATTCTCCCCGCTTTTCCTAGCAGTTTTCCCATTTTTTTCCAAATATTTGAATATAATTTATTCATAAAAAATAGAGGATTTAATTTATATGTCTCACCTATGCTATTGAGAAATTCAAAATCATAAAGTTGTAAATCATATAAAAAATTGAGAATCTTTTTCTTTTGGGGATATGTCTTTTTAAGTTCTTCTTCAATTTTATTCATTGCTAGACTTACATCACTCATTTTGATTCCCTACTAATCATTTCGCCAAACTATGTAAATTTCACTATATAAAATTATAAGATTATTTTTATACATTTTGGCTTTATTTGGACAATTTAAATCCGAATCCTGTGCAAGGATTATCATCCAATAACTACCATTCTTTTATTGGAATCATTTTTTCAGGTTTATTCTATTCCTTCTGGGGAGATTTGCCACTCAATAAGACAAACACTACTATAAAAACTGCAACAATTATCCAATTTATTTCTGGACGAAATCTAGGCGGAACTCAAGTAACATATGAAAATGCTAAAATAAAAAATATGACAAATCCGATAAGAAATAATAAAACAACTCTCACTACAGTGTTTTCCATTTGAATCTATACTCATTATTTTTATATTATAAATCCAATTTTAATAAATTAGATTCATTATTCCTATTTAATAATAACCATATTTCATCTTTTACTATTTAATATTTCATAATAATTAGAGAATAAGGAAAAAAGTGGTAGTGGCTAAGTACCCCTTTTTCCTTGCAGAGGTGATTCAATGGGTTGGGAGGAATAATCATTCAAGTAGTATTCTTAGACCTTGTACAAACTGTCTGGGGGTAATACCATTTAATAATGCTTGATGCATACATTTGATGTGTAGCTCTTCAACATTTTCTTTATTTTCAACTTTAGAAACTATTTGTTTTAGTATATTATATAGTGAAAAATCAGAATTTTTTAACATGCCAAAATAACCTCCATATGCTAGGAACATGTTAGCCATAAGCTCAAGATCCTCTTGAGAGTTTTTTTTATAGCATTGCTCACAGACAACTCCGAATGTAAGACCTTCTTGATATATTGATGCTCCTCGCTTAAGATTGTTTTTACAAATCCCACATTTAACTTTTTCTTGAGAAAGATGGGGTGTTGGTTCCGTGCTTAGTGAATTTATTTCCATGAAGTATCTATATATTAAGAGTATTTAAAGAAAAATTGACAGATCATAGGATGAATATTCCATTATTAACTATTAAGAATTGAAAATTCCACTGTGATCGATTGAATGAAATAAACATATTTTTTTTTTCACTATTACAGACATTACTTAAGACAACATCTATTGTTTCTATTCTATCGTATAATTTATAAAAGAAAGGTCTAACTCTTTCTTGGCTAGGACTATAAGTAACTTCATGAATCAAAATCAATACAATATCATTTCGTTTACAAAACAATATTAAAGGTAATAACTGTGTTTCATAAAAGCTATCTAATAATATTAGACAATTCAAATTAGCGTATTGAGTAATCTCAAATCGTAAATGGTGAGAGATATTATCAATAACGATATATTTCAAATATGGAGGAAGAACTGTAGAGGGTGATGTAATTTTTTGGAGTATTGAAGATTGTTCTAAATATGTAGGAATAGGATTATCTTGAGGGATAATAAACATGTTCTCCGTAAGATAATCCAATTTCTCAGGATAATCAGCTAAAATTTGTCTTAATCGTTTTACAGGGAAAGATTCATTTGCTTGAATCCAGATACATGATTGCATATGCGGTTCTTCATAAGTTAAGAGATTTCCCACTAATTGTAGGGCAAGAGCAGTTTTACCAGTACCTGACTTTCCAGAGATAGATAGTATATTATGATGAGAAAGTAACTCTTTAATCCCCGTGAAAAAACTTATTTCTGAGAGCATCTTAATTTTCCTCAAGTAAGTCAAGTATGTCTTGTTTTATTTTATCTATTTGCTTATCTTTTTCTGCTTTTTCATCATTTTTATTTGTGTAATCATTATTTTGAGAAGAAGTATTCATTAATTGTTGGATTACCATCAAAGTAATTAAATCCTCCATTCTATTGCCTTGCTGAGCATTCTTTCCACTAAAAAATCCAAAAACTCCTTTACTTGAACCTGAAGATCTAGATTTAAAAAATAAGTATACTCCAATAAACAACACTATGATGATAATAGAATAAACTGGATTTTGCTGGTAAAAGATAAAAAATCCTAAAATCAATACGATATAACAGAATCCTTTCACTTTTTAATCACCATTCAGTATGTGGTTTTTTTGGTTTATAATGCTTACGAGTAAAAGGTTTGATTCTAACTTTGGGGGGTTTTTTATAATTAAATGATTGAATTTTATGTATGAGGTCACGAGAGCCAATAAATATAAACTTTAAAATAAAATAGATACCGATTATTGTAAAGTAATAAAATACATCTAACAGAAAAATAATTTGTGTAAATTGAATTATAATCCATAAGATTAGGCTTGATAGAATAACTAAGAAAATTTGATAAAGAGAATGAATAGGATCCTTACGAAACGCATTTGGGATATTGTTAAAATCTTGATTCGAAGGAGCAGCACCTAATACTAAGGAGATACAAATCAGCCCTGATACTACTCTTATGACGGGATTGAAATTAGCACTTAGAGCAATATATAAAGTGAGAAAAGCAAGCCATGTAGAAATATACAGTGGAGCAAGACATATAAAAAAAGCCTGTAAAAGACTTCTTGGTTTACTATAAACAACTCCTTGTGGTGATCTTCTCTTCTTATCATCAGACTTCCATTTTATCTCTATTTTCTTTGGGATTATTCCTACTGCTAAGTTCATGACGTAATGACTAAGTTCATGGACGATCATTCCAATAAAGACCAATCGCAGCACAATCGGATAAAATGGACCTAAAATATCTTTTCTAATCATTTTTTGTGCTATCATTGAAATGATAAGGATTATGATAAACACTAATATCTCTTGAATCATAGAACAACTATCTTATAGAATAATTTAAAGGAAAAATCCAATTTTTTTGATGAAACTTATTTTAATTTTAAAATGAACTTGAATTTTATATTTTTAAAGCGGGAGAATATTAATAACAAGGCTTTCATTTTTCAACGGCTTCATTTGTAAGAGATTGACTATACTATTTATTAATATTAAGACTGAATAAAAAAGAGATATGAAGAAATGTTTTCCCTATGAGATTGGGTTTAGAAGATATGATTTAATTAAAAATTAAAGGTGCTTTTTATATTGACAAAAATGTCAGTGATCAATGAAATGCAATTTCTCTAGAAATTTTTGTAAGTAGTTAAAACCCACCCTTCAAAATTTAAGAGAAGAAGCCTTCTTTTCATCGATAAATTTTTGAGGAAAAGGTTTAAAATCAAAACTCCTACCTTATATTCTTTAGTAAAATAAAACGAATAGTGATCAAAGCATTGGCAGCGTATAAAACACTTCAAGAAAGTAGACTTTCTCCAGACATAGCACATTTATCATGCGATATTTGTGGGTCTCCAGAGATTATAGATACTACAGAGGGGTATGTGTGTGGAGAATGTGGAATCGTTTTAGAAATCCAGAAGTTGCAGTATGATAGACCTTATAATGAAGACATCATCCAATATGCAAAGGGTGTAGGTACAACTCAGATAGGAACGAGGCGAGAAAGGGCGATCTCGCCTTTTTCTATCAAATTGCAAAGAATAAACAAATACAATTCTATAGTAAACAATGAAAAATCAGTACTTGAAAAAGCTAGGATTGAAATTTCAAGAATTTTTAATTCTTTAGATTTAGTTAGATATGATGACGTTAAAGAGATGGTTTTAACCAAGTTCAAAAAACTCAGAGGTCATATTAGACCCGGTTCAAAATATAGAAATGTAGAGAAGTTAATTTCAATTACAATTTATTTCTGTCTTAAGCTTAGAAATGTTTCTATTAATCCATATGAGTTAATTGAAATATCGAATATTACAAAAAAAGAGTTCAATGATTTCAATCTACAACTTCAAAGATTTTTACCCCATTATGCTGAACGTAATAGGCAAGAATATATTATCCAGAGAATTTTCGAAATTTCTGAGCATTTTGATTTAGGAATGCCTTTTTACTATCTTTCTAAAAAGATTTTATATAGGTTATGGCACGGGATCAAAAATACAACAGATAATGTTATAGCAGGATTAATAAGTTCAGTCTCTGTGTTGTGTTCTTGTAAAGACAAGGTAAGTATAAGTTCAATCTGTAATCGTTTAGGTATTAGAATGAGCACGGTTCAATCTCAAGTCAAGAAAAGAATCTTTGAAAAATTTAAAGCTGAAGGATTTATTAGTTTAATAAAATCCTCTGATATTTTAGTGCAATTAATGGAAAAGTTAGGATTTTTGGGAAAACAGGATTTTAAAACCAAAGAAGAGAATTGTAAATCTGATAAGGAAGAGATTATAATGAGTAATGTTGCCAATGTGTTTAACGGTAATGATAATTTTGACTATTATTATTATGTGATGAGAGGAGAAGACAGGACTCCCTTAATAGTCACTTTGAGAATTAATGAGTTTCCTCTGATGTTTATATCTGAAAAACGGTCGAAAATTAAACCCGAATATTTACTTAATTTTGAAATATTTCATTACTACTCTTCTAAAGATCCTCCTGAAATAAGCAATTGACAGACGGTATAGTCCAGAAATAATCTTTTTTTTATTATCCTCTTTTTTATCTTGTATTATGAAAATTGTGTGATATTGATTTTTTATTTAAATATATTCGCTATTATTCTGCCAGTAACCTCTTATAATATATTTAGAATCGAGCAAAATGAATAGTAAAAAAGTCCTTTTTGTGAGTTGTATAATTGTTTTTATGTTAAGCGCTATTATATTTCAATGCAATTTTTCTTGTAATTTCACTATTGCGAGCGAAAATTTTAGACATGATGAAGTAGAGTATCCAGAATTAGCGTCTTTAAGGAATAATGAAATCATCAATTCTATTTTTGATGCGAGAGTATCTGATTATTCTGATTTGGGGTATTTCCCTCAGATATATGAACCTTCACTACAAGCAACCTATTATGGTCTATACATTCTTGACACGATTGGAAAGCTTAACCACATAAATCAATCTGAAATAATCAATTATATTATGTCTCATTATGATATAGGTTCGAACAGATTTATGGATACACTAGCATATCGATATTTAGATACAGATTTCTCCAAAACGTATTTTCCCTTAAATTCTATATTAGAAGTTAATTGTTATGCTATTCTTTCTTTAAAATTATTAAATCGCACAGATTTATTTAATACACAAGGAATGATCGATTTCATTTGGGATTGTTATAATCCAGAAGCAAGTGGATTTATTGGACAACCTTACAGTGCAGAATTAGAGGATGGATTTAGAGTTTCAACAGCAGACAATACATTTTTTGCCATATTTACACTCAATTTATTAATGGATAATTGGGTGGGGTATTCCTCTAAAATACAAGATATAATTCAATTTATAAATAATTTACAATATCCTGGAGGAGTAGGCTGGATGGGAGGGGGATTTCGAAATGATGATAATACTTTTGTTGATACTTTGAATCCCTTTTTTGAACCCAATCTAATTTCTTCTTATTACTGCATAAAAGCATTAGAGATATTTGGTATGGAAGAATCTATAAATATTGTTGATTTTCACCAATTTCTTGATTATTTATATGATTCAAATTCTCACTATTTTCGAATATCTGAATGGGATTACAATGTTAATTATACGAACATAGTTGCAACCGCTCTTGGATTAGAACTTTCAGATATCACGAGCTATGGAAATATCGATAGAGATGAGGTAATTGCGTTTATTATAAGGAATCGTAATTCTTTTGGAAATTGGGATCAATCCACGCTAGTTGAACTTCATGAATTCACTGATACATTTCAAATTATCCGATCTCTGAGAAATAGTAATGAAACTTCTCAGTTCTCATTGGAGGAAAAAAATCAAATAGGAAACTCAACCTTAATGTACTCTTCTTATGAGGGGTATTCTCTACTTTCAGATGATTACACTTCTATGAGTTATTTGCACACGATAATTTCTTCATTTTCATTATTTAATCGTGTTTCAGATTTAGAGATTCAAGAGCTTTATACGCGTATTAAAAATTCTTATATAGATTTTGCTGATTTTGGGATAAGTCGATATTTTTATGGCTATCTCTTAGATGAAACTGAGTTATTTTGGTTCCGATCTCATCCAATTGAATATTACACTTCAGGCCATAAAAATTATCTTAAAGATATTTCCCAGCTGAATTCTCATAAATCCACATACTTCGCACTAGAATCTTTGCGAAAGCTATTTAAGTTGGATGATTTTGCTACAGAATTTGATCTAATGAATTTAGTAAATAATATTGTTGAGACTCAATTTTTAAATGATTCATATTACGAGAATTATGGGGGTTTTTCACCTATTTTAAAGTATGATGTTGACCGATCAGAGTATCTCAATACAATAATTTACTGCGAATATACCTATTATGCTTTAAGATGTTTGGAGATCCTTTCGAATTTTCTGGCTCTTAATATTACCGATTTGGGATTCGATATTACAGCTTTATACACATACCTTAATAGAAATACTATTGAGAATACTGAAACTCTTTACTTCAATCCAAGTTATATCTCAGATGTTGCAACTATCTTACAGAATACTTATTACATGATATACATCTTAAAAATATTAAATTTATATGACAAAAATACTGAAAAAATCGAAACTTATGTGAAGAATAACCTCAACTACAACAATATTAAGAATATATATTATAGCTATAAGATCTCAGAAATATTAGACCTGGATATAGGTTTTAATTCTGATTTAACTCAAGATTTAATACAAAACATTTACTCTGATGAAATTGAAGAATTTTACTTAACACCTGATAAAAATAAAATAGAACTAGAAGCATTCTTATGGATATCCGAGTTGGCGAGGAATAGCCCAATTGGGATTAATACTCAATATTCTAGTGAAGTTTCATTAGGGGGAGTTAATCACATGGAAGTATCATTATCCAATCTTATAGTGAGAGATTTTGGTTCATATATTTCCTTTAAATTTGAAAGTAACCAAATAGGAACTACTAATTTTAATAAACTAGAAAATAACACATATGTAGCAGATGTACCAATTCCAATGAATTCTGAAAATTATCCTATAATTGAAGGTGTATTATATGCCTATGAAGGAGCACAGATAAAAGCAGAATATAACATTATTTTTAATACTATATACACATTAACTTATGATCTAAATATAACAACATCTTTATCTATAGTAAAATTTGAAGTAAATGGTTCAATATTAGCAAATGAAAGGGAATATCCATTAACTAACGGAAGTGTTTATACTGAGATCTATAAAGACGACATATTACTTGCTGCACTAAATTTCGGACATATTAATCTCAATAAGTCCAGTATATTTAGTCTTGAATATGTACCAATAGAAAATGGTACTTACTATTTTGAGATTTACCTTGAAGATGGATTTCAAGAATCCGAAGTTGAAATCGGAAACACAATATTTATTAAAAATGTCGATACTTCCGATGATCCTAATGATCCCGATGATCCTATCAATCCCAACCAAAATTATGAAGAAAATGTTAAAACAGCAATTCCTCTCATGATTGCTTTTATAGGAGTACCGGGGTGTGTTATCGCTATATCCTCTAAACAACTTTGTAAGGTCAAAAAACGACTAGAATATAAAAATTCAAAGTAAGATGAAACAATTCTAAATTTTTTCTTTTTATTTTATCATTTTATTCTTCTATTAATGACCTCATACTTGGATTCCTACGACAATAAAATATCCCATCGGATCACAATTCATTTAATCAACCAAATTTTGGATATTTTGGGTAAGTATAGTGATAATTATGAGAAAAAGTTAAATTTTACTAGATTAATGCAACAACTCAAAATCCCAACTTCTGAGATTGACGATTTTGTTTCTTTAATATTACATTTTCAAGAAAAATTCGAACATGTCTTTAAGGAGTATCGAATAAAGAAAAAAAGACAAAATAGCCAAGTTTATCTAATCGTAGAAAAAAAAGTGAAAGAGAAAACACCAATCATAATTAAAATTTTGACTTCACATTTAAATCATTTTAATGATATAATCTATACATTCAAATTTGTAAAGAGAGGTAAGGGATTTGATACTTCTAAGAACGATTCAGAATTATTGACCAATCTAAAAGAGTTAAAAATTGAACATCCTTATCTCTTTGATCTGTACGAAAATGGAGTTATTTACCCATCAGAATTAGGGCTCAAGTTTGGAGAACTCATCATTTCATATAACAAAAGTAATAAAAAAATAAAAAATATTCAAATCGAAAATTATACATTTATTGTGGAGGAAGATGGGTGAAATAAAAGAAGTAACAAATGAGACATCAAATCTTAATTCTAATGAACTCCAAATAAGAGAGTATCAAATTAATATCGCGGATAAATGTGTGAATAAGAATTCATTAGTAGTATTACCAACTGGACTTGGAAAAACTATAATTGCGGTGTTAGTGGCAAGTAAAATATTGAATATTTCTCCTCCTCAAAGTAAAATAATAGTGCTGGCACCTACAAGGCCATTGATTAATCAACATTATGAGACATATTTACGATTCTTAAAAATACCAAAGGAAAAATTGGTTATTTTAACAGGAAAAATACTTCCTGAGAAAAGAATTGATCTTTTTAATAATAATGAGATTTTGTTCTATACTCCCCAAACATTGCGAAATGATTTAGTTCTTAAAAAATATATGTTGGATAATACAGCATTGATAGTATTTGATGAGGCTCATCATGCTTCGGGAGATTATGCATATTCGATGATTGCTGATGAGTTTATAGATCATAATCCAGATGGAGTTATTCTCGGTTTGACAGCTTCACCTGGTTCTTCAAAAAATAAAATAAATACATTATGTACAAATTTACATATTCCAATAGAAAATATTCATATCCGAACGCGTAAAGATGATGATGTAAAAACATACCTTAAACCCATGGATATTTACAAAATTGGTGTTAATTTAACAAGTTTAATGGGAGATATATATCATTTACTAACTGTAGTATTAGATGAGCGACTACATTACCTTTCTCAAATAAACTTTTTAGAAGCAAAAGGAGAAAAATTACATACTAAGGTGATCCGAAAGGATTTACTTAAGTTAAATGCAGAGTTAGTAAGTACTTTAAAAAATAATGGAGATAAAACAGGAGTATATAGTGCTTTATCAATCAATGCTCAAGCTTTAATTCTATTTCATATGCTTGAACTCGTTGAACAACAAGGATTAAATGTGTTGTTGGACTATTTTAATAAGTTGAATAGGGATGCGAAAAAGAAAAGTAGCTCAAAAGCAACAAAGATTTTAGCTTCAGAGGGTCGTTTACAAAGAATTTACCTAGAGTTAAAAAAAAATTTAGAATTCTCTCCTGAGAATTTAGTCCATCCAAAATATCATATTTTAGTCAAAATTATTCAAGACGAGTTATACAATAATCCTACTTCTAAGATCTTAGTCTTCGTAAAATTAAGAAATTCTATAAGAAATATTGTGCATAACTTAAAAGATATAAAATCGATAAAACCAGTAAGATTCGTAGGACAATCAACTAAGTCTCAAGAAGATAAAGGATTATCGCAAAAACGGCAGATAGAAATTCTTAATGACTTCAAACAAGGAATATATAATACATTAGTAAGTACGAATGTCGCAGAAGAAGGATTAGATATCGCTGAATGTGATTTGGTTATTTTCTACGATGTGGTAGCTTCAGAAATTAGACTTATACAACGTAAAGGAAGAACAGCTAGACATCGAGAAGGAAGAGTCGTCATTTTATACACTAAAGGAACTCGTGATGACGTATATCTAAGAATTGCATTGAGTAAATTGAACCGAATGAATGTTAACCTCAAAAACCCTCAACAGCTAAAATATTCTTATAGATTTGAATCACCTCAAAACATTACTATTGAAAAAGAAGTTCTACCGAAAGAAGACTATAGAACTCATAAAGAATCCATATCACAAGAATTTTATCCTAAGAAAATAAGTAAAAGAAACTATCAATCAAAGCTCCAGTCTTTTATTGAGGGTGAACAATTAATTAAGTCTAACAGTCCAGTAAAATTGAGTAAATCCCTCCCCATGAAGTACGGTTTACGAAAAAAACTGCAAAACGAAAAAGTTTTATATGATATTGAGGAATCTGACCTTGATATCGTGCTTTTTAATAAAATTCTTATCCAGATTTATGATCCAAAAGAATATGATTTAAAAACTCTAATTTCTGACATAGAAGATTTCAGGCAGATAACTTCACTTTTAATTATTGTTTTTGATTTTATTGAGTTTAAAGAAGATATGGATGGAGAAAAGAGAATATTAAAAAGAAAAATCCAAGAGGTCTCTAAGCAACATAATTTTCAAGCGATTACCATCGATAATGAAGAAGAACTATATTTTATCATGAAAAATATATTAGAAAATCCGAAATAGTATAAGTTGATTAAAAATGGAAGAATTTGCATGGAAAAAGGATGATACACCATATTTAGTGTTTCCTTGTGCTAAATGCAAACAATATACATATGTAAAAACCACTCAAAAAGCAAAAAAATGTGTACGTTGTGGCCATTCGCATACAGTTACTAAGATTTTGGAGAGTGGTGAAATTGTGAAAGGTATCTCAACTGCTGTACAAACTGTAAAAAGAAGACAGGATGAGTTCGCCTTAAAGGAGTTAGGGACTCACCCTCAATTGCGAGCATTAAATGATTTCAAGAGTGATAAAACGATTAAACTACAACAAAAAATAACTGATGAGAAGAGTGACGATGAAAATTATGCCAAGTTCAAAAAACTGCTTATTGAATTATCCGAATTGTATAGAGAATTCCCTTTTTATGCAATCGAAATTATGGCTGAAAAATATGAGATTCCCGATTCTGAAGTAAAGCTTTTAACAAGAAATTTTCTAAATCAAGGAATTTTAATCCGGTTAGAGGATTCTTTATTTAAATTAAATCAATAATGAATAATGGATAGTCTAAATTAAAATGAGAGTAATTAAGTTCTTTAATTCATTATATTATTATTTAAATTGGTTTATTACATCTGCAAACTCATTTTTTAGGATTGTTTGATAGATAGGATGCCTTTCTCTAAAAGGAATCCTTTCAAAACCTAGATATATATAACGTTCTGATTTTCCAAATTCAGAGAAGGGGATAATTAATTTTTTCAGACTGACAGGTTCACTAATAACCTCTGCTTCAATAGGATCTTCAGATTTTTTTTCTAATGTCTTAGAACTCATTCTATTCTCACATTAACACCTTATAATATAGGATAAAATCATAAGTATTTAAAGAAAAATAAAAAGGCTAAAGAGAATTTATGATTTTTTCTTACTTTTTTTCACAGTTTAGTCACAAGTTTCTTCAGCAAACTCATTCAATAAAAGCTTTTGATATACAGGGTGTCTTTCATTGAAGTTGATATCTTCATCACCATTATAAATATATGAAGGATTTTTGGAACTACCAAAATTCGAAAAGGGTATTATAATATCATTAAAATTAATGGAGTCCTCTTTATATATTTCATAAATAGGAAAAATATATTCCTTTTTTTCAACGGTTTGAGAACTCATGATTAACCCCTTTTCATAAATTATGCTTATATCAATAATTAAATACTAAATATTCAAATATAAAGTCTATTGGAATAAAATTGAAGTTTTTTTCAATAGTAGCAAAAAAAATATATATTTTTTCAACCTAAATCTTCTACATTATAATCTAATTTATATTAATTATGAGAGAAGATAAGAAGAAAAAAGTTCATCCTATCGTTAAGAAAGCTCTGGAGATAGCATATAAGGAGGGTGATACCGTAAATTTCGATGATTATGCAATTGAACAATTGCAAGAAATGCTTAAACAATATTTTGGAAAACCAGAGCTACGTAAAGCAGTTATAGACTTAATTAATTTGGCTGGATTACTTGATGAGCAAGGATTTCATTCTGCATCAATGAGACTTATTACGGTTGTTAGTACTGCAGCGGATGCTTTAAAAGATTTAAATAAAACGACATAGATTTACTTTTTTTGGAGTATTGTACTCAATCGGTATTGTTATTTTTGAGTTTCTTCAAATAAAGTTTCATAAAATACCTTTCACTTTCACAAAACTCGAGTTTTTGCTTCTTAGAAAGATTCACACAATTTAACAATATTGCATGGATTTTTTGTAGAGTGGTTAAATTTTCATCGCATATATTTTCAATGTTTTCCTCAACCACTTTATCAGATTGAATTTCTAGATTTATAGAATCTTTTAGGATTGAATTTGATCCTTGTATTTTAGGATTATTTTTCTTTATAGTTTTAGAATCCATGCTTTATCAATCTGATAGGCTAATACTATAATGAGCTATAAAAAAATATAAAGAAAAAATTCTAGAGATTGATTTAAAATGCTTAAGATTTTATGATTTTCTTGCATAAGTTTATTCCTAAACTCGTTTTCTTATTAAGAATATAAGGACTTTCTTTTTTTACTTGCGAAGCAGTATGATAACCAGCATTATATAAAATCCTCGCTCTAACTCTAGCTACGTCATTTAATCTTAAAACTAAATCAAATAATTCTTCTTGAATCCCGTAGTGTAATCGAATTCTAAGTGTTTCTGACATCTCGGCAATCCGTATGAGTTTATCTTGTAGATCTAATCCATGAGTGCTTAAATTACTGGCGATAATCCCGATAAATGTAATTACCCTTTCTAAATTATCCCTTACTGAAAAGAGATCTCCGGTCATAATTTTATATTTCTCTAAAATTTGCTCGAGAGATTCTTCGTCTGCCCATTCTAAGATAGGTTGGAGCATTTTATTGTCTTTTACACGGAATTCAGCCTTTAGCACATCATATGCTTCTTTAATTAATTCTTGAAAACTATTTATTGCAACATTTTCTAGCTTGTATCTAATCATTACACCAGAAACAGGATTTAAATACAGTCGAATTATTAATTTGCCAAATTGAGAGCATTTTATTGTGCCATCATCATTTTTAATGATTAAACCCTTTTCAAACAAGTAGTTTAAGATATACTGATTTTTTATTGACTTTGGGATAATGGAATCCACATATTTTTGGAAATTAACATCAGGATACTGTATCAAATATGCTAAAAAAGCGGTGATATGATCGCAGAATTCAAACGAAAATTCACTATTGGCAAAATTATCAGAGATTCCATTTTCAAATCCACATGAGCATTGAATTCCAGAAGTGATATCAAATTGACAGAAATGTACTCCAAATTGGGTCTTCACATAACCTGAAATGTTCTCATTATTAAATTTTGAAAGTTTAATTTGAAATGTTGCATTCTTTAGAGTTTTTACTTTATTCGCATCGGAATGAAGTTTTAAAATATTTATAGGAGTAATCTCTTTAATCATTAACAACTGTTCAATTGGTATTTTTTGTTCTTTCATTTTTTGCTTAATTCCATACCAAAAGTAGGTTCTCTCAAAAAAGTTCTTTAATTGCTCTAATGTGATTTTTTTTTCCTCATATATTCGTAGAAGTACTTGTTCTTTGAGAGTATTAATTTTATTCAATCCGGAGGTCAAATCATTATATCGTGGAATCAAAGAATTTTGTATAGGTTGACTTTGAAAGAAATACTCTTCAACCCACATCTTTTCATCGACATTTTTGGTTAAAATAATTCCATATCCGACCGAATCAAGTCCAGGACGACCAGCACGACCCAAAATTTGGTGACACTCATTTGCAGAAAATGGTTTGAAATAGGAAAACCCATCACCATTTTCATGAAATTCGGAAAAATTTTTAATATTATGCCCAGATGTAACATATTTTTTGAAGTCTTTAAGAATAACCAAGCGCGCAGGGACGTTGATTCCCGCGGATAACGTCGTGGTTGAACAGATTACTTTAATTATCCGTTTTCTGAAATTGTCTTCAATAATTTTTCTCTCTTTAGGAAGGAGTCCAGCATGATGAAACGCTACTCCGGATTTAATCACTTGTTGTAAATCTTTATGACCTCCTCTAATTGAACTTAAACGTTTTTCTAAAGCTCTACAAAGATTAAGTTCATTTTCCTCTAGAAATTTTTTCACCAGATTCTTTATGTTTTCTGCTGATTGTTGAGCACTTTTTCGCTTGTTTAAAAAAATAAGGACTTGTCCATTTTTTTCCAACGTGGCTTTTACAATTCTTTTTATAGTGGAATCTTTATTCTGTGTTATTTCAATTTTATAATGTAACTGTACGGGGCGTTCATCGGATTTTATTAAAGTTGTCTTATTTCCCAAAGATGTGAGCCATGAGTTAAACAATTCTGGATTTGCAATTGTTGCCGAAAGGCTTATAAGTTGAGGATTATGTAAGAATTCATTTAACCGAACAATAAGAGATTCCAATCGCGGACCACGATCAGATTCTCCTATAATATGAATCTCATCAATAATTATTGTAGAAATATTGAAAATCCACTCTTTATCATAAAAATTTCTTAAAATGGAATCCATTTTTTCATAGGTAGTTACAATGATATCTGCTTTTTCTAACTTTGAATCGTCTACATCATAGTCTCCTATTGAAAGCTCTACTTTCACTCCAAAACGTTCATAACTTTTCTTGAAATGAATATATTTCTCAGTAGCAAGAGCCTTATAAGGTACTAAATATATTGATTTTCCAAATTTTTGAAATATGTTATTTAGAGCACAAACTTCTCCAATTAAGGTTTTTCCACTCCCTGAGGGTGCACATATTAAAAAGGATTTTCTAAAAAATAATCCCTTCTTAATGGCCTCCTTTTGAATTTCTCGTAATTGAAATATTTTTCCTTCAAAAAGAACTCTTAAAATTCGTTTGTCTGTAATAAAGTTAAAAATCTCACGGTCGGAATTAGTATTTACATCCTCACTTTTAGGACTTTCAGTAAAATCTGTTAATGATATCTTAAATCACCTTAATAGTTAATATGGATTTGTCCATTTCTTCATAATTTGTGTAAAGGTTTCAGAATCTCTTGAAATCTCAATGCTTCTTATAACACCTACATTTCGTATCTCCAACTCTGAATTAATATAACAGAGTAAAGCATGAAGAGGATTCCCATGTAAATGGATATGGGGTAAATGGATATTTATATTTTTGCTTTTTAGAATAAGGTCTTCTACACCAATAGAAATTTTCTCATTACATAGAGGGCAAGTGATTGATTTTTTTGATGTATGCTTCACATCTTTAACATTTTTAATTTTGCCAAATACAATTACGATTATAAATCACAATTATTCTTTAGTATTAAATAAATCACACTGACTAATTTAAAAGAAAAATTCTGAGTTACTGGTACTATAATAAAAATTCACAAAAAGGAAACATTCTAACTAATTAATTTTAGAGTTGGCTTTAGATTTCTTAATTTAAGACTATAAAAGGAGACTTGCACCCATTCTGCTGATGCAAAAAAGCATCAAAATATATTAGAAGGAGGGCGAAATCAGAGTGTAATAAATACACTACCAAAAGACAAAAATCCAGGGCGCAGACGGGTGTAAGTCATAATTTTAATGATTTTTATAATTCTTATCATTTAGTAAGATCTACGACTAAAATATAAAGTTGTTCTTTATAAATAAAAAATAATAAAAACCCTAATTTTCTGATTTTTTTCTTTATAAGCAAATGATTTATTTTTCTATGATACGTATGATGGACACAGAACAGAATTTATTGCAGAAAAAATCAGATTTGAAATTATACTATGATATGGCTCATGAAGCTGCTCAAGAAAACAATGTTGATGAAGCTCGTAAGATTTCTCTAAATGGTTTAAGAATTGCCCAGTCTCAGGAGAGATCGGATTGGGTTGATAAATTCAATTCATTTAATTCTCAATTATCTCAAAGAAAATCGAATACCACTTTAATTCCAAGTATAGTGAAAGAAGATCTTACTGTTCTGAAAGGCATTGGGCCTTTTGTTGCAGAAAGATTAACTAATGCGGGAATAAGATCAATAAATTTGCTAGCAAAAACAACTGCTACAAAATTAGCTTTAATTCCAGGGATAGGGTTATCCACAGCTCAAAAAATGATCGATAAAGCGAAGGATCATTTACATACAAAAACTTTAAATGGATTTTCTCAATCAAAAGAAAGGTCAAACAAGGAGAATCAACTTAAAGTTAAAGATGAAAGAAATATTGAACTTGATGATAGTGAGTATAATAAAAGAATAGAACAAAATGTAACCTTCGAAGAAATCTCTGAAGAGGATGTTACCTTAGAAACCGTTAAATCAAATTTTAAGACACCTGGAGAGCCTTGGTTTGAAGAAAAGTTCAATTATTCACGATTAACAGATGATCTTAATACGGCAAAAATAGAGATTGTTAAAAATGAGGAATTAAATGAATATGAAGAACCGTTAATAGTTGAACAGAATGAGGTAAATTCAGAGGATTTTGATGATTTAGACGAAGAATCTGAAGAAGATAGCAATTATAGTTCACATGTCATACCTCCGAGTGAGTTTATTAGTGAAATTGCTCCTAATGAGTCAGCGAATAATGAAGAACAAAAGGAAACTCTTACATCCTATGAAATGAATATTTTAAGAGAAAAAATAGGAAAGCAATTAAAATTATGCGAATTCCTAATTGTTGATAAAAGTACGGATTTACAGGCAGTTTTTACTGGAATCGATTTATTGGCATTAAAAAGAATTCGGGTTAATGAGTTCCTTGATATATTATACTTTTTACCTATCAAAGTCAGTAATCTTAAAGGTAAATTTGTTGTTTCAGCAGATAAAATAGATTATACCCCAAACAAAGAAATTGAAGGAAATTTTCATCTCAATAAAATACCGCGGTCATATATAAAAGCTTTACAAAAAGCAGAAACAACAATATTTAATGATATGTCAACTAGAGGAGAGTTATTTCGATATTTAGTAAAACACTTTCAATTTGATATTTCTATTGAAAAAACGCTTATGCATAAGTCGTTGTTTTTTCGATCAGGCCCAGTTCAATATAAATTACTAATTGAACCATTAATAATTAGTTCTAATAGCGTTGGATTTACTGAAAAGCTTATTCCGTTTGCGTATCATAAAAACTCTAATATCCATATAATAGAAATGGCTCAATTAAGGAAAATTTTACATTTTCTTGATCAAAAATGTTTTCTTATTGAAACATATCACAGTAGAAAAAGTGCGATTTCAATAAATTGCGAAGTTGAAGAGAGATTCATGAAAAATTTACGGAAATTTTCGAGTCCTTTTATATTATATGGATTTGCACTATTGATAATATTTCTATTTCAAAAATTTTCAATATTAATAATATTAATAAATGTAGGGTATGGAGTTGTAGGACTCTATATAGTAATAATTGGTTATATTTACCTAAGATTTTTTAAAGAAAAAAGACAGATTAAGCAAGAGTTTGCGACTCCTTTTTATCAGAAGAAAATTGAATTAGATGATACAGATTTAACACTCATAAGAGAAGAATTAACTCCAAAGCTTATGGAACAGTTTACGTATGAAGTTATGGGAAATAACAATAACTCCAGTGTAATAGCAGAAATAGAACAAACAAACGCTCGTTATTTTCTTGAATCTAAAAAAATGAAAAATCTAGTTGATAATACAGATTTTTTTGAAGAAGAAGGTGGAAGTCCGAGAAGGAGTGAAAACTCTAAAGTAAAAAGCACACTAATAGAAAAATATAGCTCATTTTTGGAGGATTGATACCTATACAGATTATTGGTGGCTTTAAGCTTAGCTTTCTAATTGGCTTAATACTATTATTTTTATCACCATTCATGGAATGGTATTCTTATCAAATTTTTACATTAGAATATGAACTTGTTGTATCATGGAAGTATAATATATTTCTTGAATGGTCAACCTCGTTATTTCCTAGCACTGGGCTTAATGAAGCATTACGCCCCGAGAATTTAGCTATACCACTAGTTATTAATGTTCTTTTATTTGTTTCCATTATTCTTTCTGGATATGTGGTTTTGTTTAAAAATATTGAGAGGGCAGAATCCTTACATAAGTTCACTCCTTATTCATATATTCTTGGATGTTTACTCTTATTGAATCTATTTTATATTATCATCTTTCCTGTATTGTATTTGCTACCTCAAGGATTATATTTTCCTTTCTTACAAATTGTCGATTATGATTCAAGATTTATTTACTTTCTTATGTGTAGTCAAGGTTACATCTTACAGTCTATTGCTTTTCCGTTAATTTTTCCTTATATTATATTTTATTTTAAAACAATTAGCACATTTCAGCAGAAGGAGAGAACCCCCGAAACAATCATAACGAAAATAATAGAAAAAGCTCAAGAACCGATAGACATTGATAAATTAATAGCTCAAGAAGAGTTAAAGCAAACATTTAACAAAAAAAAGCCTCAAGAAGATGATCTTGAGAATTTTATAACTACTTTTATAGAGGGAAATGTATAAATGAGCGATACTGTTCTCGATTTAAAGATTAAGTCCTTGATCCAAGTGTGTAAAGAAACGAGAAATAATAAGAAACTATCGGTTGTAAGTTTTATTTTGACTAGCAACAAATTAGATGAGATAGGAATCAAGCTTGGAATAAGAAAACGTAATAAAAAATCGGGAGAAAAAATTTTCGAATATATGACTCTGATAAATGACATTTTTGACCAAAACTTAAAGATTCGGATTATTGCTAAAGAATTAATTGATGTTGTAAAGAAGTGTGAATTATTATTTTTACGTAATAAAGGAGTAATTCCTTATGATTATATTAAATCAATGTATCACGTTTATTATGAAATGAGAAAATTAGAAGTTCCAAATCTTCATAATAGTCTAATTAAAGATATATTTCTAGAATCTTCACAATTAGGCTTCTTTTCTTACTTGGCCCCACATATAAAGCGAAAACAAAATGAGCAAAATATATTAAAACCTCTCATAATTCAAAAGATAAAAGAAAAAGAATTATCCATTAAAAGAGAGTTAGAACATAGTTTTAATAGCAAACTGTTTGAAGACGCAATCCAGCTGCATTCAGTAAAAAATTCATTAACTAAGAGGGGGAAAAATAAAATCATAGTTCAGGGATCCCTAAAACAAAATCTCTCATACCAAAAATCTATTGAAGATATTTTTAAATATTTAATATTAGGGTTAATTATTCTGCTCTTTTTATTGGGTTCAATCATATTGATTGAGGTTATGTATCTTCCCACAGAAATAAGTGGTCTTAGTTCATGGTCTTTCTTTTTTTTAGGACCCGCAGCTATTTTAATTCTAATATATATACGGTTTTTTAAAAGGGAGGGTGTATTAAATGGTTAAAAGCTATACTCATGAAGATCACCAAAATTTCTCTCGAAAAAAAAGTATAAAGAAAAATGAGATAGAAGATGATTCTAGAGAAGATAGTAAATCATACCTAGATATCTGGAACGTAAATCCCTCATTTAAAGATATAAATAATAATATTTCTATTGGAAAAGCAGTTTTTTTAATTATTTTACTCTTCTTTATCATTACTTCATCCTATATTCTATTTAAGAATCTCACTGCTTCAATTTGGAGTGGATTGATTTTAAGTATTGTTTTTATTATAGGGTTTCATGATGAGATCTTCATGTTTGAAAACCTTTTTTCTACAATATTTCATAGTAAAATTTCAATTGATCCATTTAAGCATTTAATATTTTGGTATGATTCAGATGATCCTACAACTTTGTTTATCTCGAATCGAAAAGACCTAACCCATATCGCAATTCGAATTTATAGAGTGGATACGATTCCTGAAAATGTTCATTCTTCAATTAATCAATTTGTAAAAGCTCTCAGTTCTAAAAATGTAAGACTTCCGTTTTCATATCAAGTCGTACAGAAACCCATTATAAATTTGTTTAAAAAGGATGCTACACGAAATTTAACTACTCAATCCATGGCCTCTGTTATCGCATCTATTTATTTTTCTGTATTTTATGATATAAAAGGAATTCTTACTGAACGTAAAATCGACAACCTTAGATATCATATTAAAAAATTCTCTAATACTTTAAAAAGTAATTTTATTGGTAATTTTCACCATTTTCAAGCAACATTATTATCAGATATAGCTCTCATTAATGCGATAAGAACTTTTTTTGTTAAGGAAACTTTAAAAACAATCACAGGGATAAATAAAAGAAAAAGTCTAAACGGGGATAGATTCAATATCTTAGTAAAAGCAGGAGTTTGTATCATATTATTAATATATTTTGAATATGTATTCTTTTCTTTTCATTTTCCAATGCTGTATATCATCGGTATTAATCTTATCTTAATAGGAAGTATTATTATAATTTGGTGGAGGGCTGTTTTCTTTGAATTCACGAAAAATAGATTGATTGGCACACCTACTATTGACATTATAAATCCGTTCAATAATATTGAGTTCTTTAAAGTAAGAAAATATCCTTCGAGTTTATTTATTCATATTGAGAACCAATTATTAATCGGTGTTAAAATGGTCAATCTAAAATATCTTTTCAAGAAATCTTTTTGCTTATTTGGAAAGTTTTTGGAGGCTCTCAATAACCATCAAATTCCATTCAGTTATACTCTTAAAAATAAACCAATAAGTTACTATGAGTTCTATAAACATGGATTAAAAAAAATCCATGAAAAAGTACAAACCAATTTGTTATGGGACAAAGTGAATGGTGTTAAAAACGAGGCAGATGCCGAACGATGGTTAGGTTACCGATATGGTATGTGGTATAGCATATTAACTCTTTCGGTCAACTCATATAAATTCATGAGTTCAATTGAAGAAGACGATTTTGATGAGTTAGAAGAGGAACTGACAATAAAATTAGATACGTTAAGAATTGCCTTTAATTCTAATTTTCAAAACTATGAGATTGAAGATTTAAGTCCACAAGTTTTATTATCCGGATATTTATTCTCTACACTTAAAAATAACAATTTTAGATTAAACGGCTCTCATCTAAATTATATTATGCTACAAGGTGCAACACTTTCACCACTTACTACTGTAGTTGATATCCTTAAAAAAGGAACAACAACAAAAATTGCAGCTGAATTTAACACTCCATTATACTTAGAGAACTTTATAACAATTGGTCATACGATTAACACAGAAGTGTTAGAAAATGAGGTACCTTTTGGGTTTACATCTGACCAGCTCAAAAACTTACTTATTGTAAATGGCATTTCTTTGAATAGAGAATTAGCCTCTATAAAAATTGTAATAGAACTAATAAAAGTAGGAGTTCCTTCATTAGTATTTGATTTAAATGGTAGATGGTCGAAACTTATTCATTATTTTAATGACACTCATTTCAAAAAGGAGCTTTTATATTTTAAATTAGGAAGTGCTTTTATAATCGATCCACTCATATCTGATATTCCCTATGACCCTGAAAACACTGAATATTTAGAATATATGTTTGATGCTTTTGGATTAGCATTTAGAAAAGATCAAAGGATAATTGAGATGTTTCGCAACACGATAAGAAAAAAAGCTGATATGGATCTTCCCTCGATTCAATTAGATTTACAGACAGTTAAAGATTGGGAAAAAAATCCAATAAATGATTCACTATTGACACTATTTTCTGACTTTACACAACAAGATCTTACGTATTTTCAAAGTAGTCAAGGAGATAGTAAAAATCAGATACGGGCTTATGATTTTGTAAAAAATAATAAAACCGTTATCGTAGATCTTTCGACTCTAAGAGACCTTGACAAACAGTTGTTTTTTGTTTTTCTTATTATTTCGAAAATAATACACTATATCAAACACTCAAAGGATTATTTTAAAAAAACTATTTTCGTGCCGAATATAGATATATTTTTCAATTCTGGTTTCTTAGATTGGAAAATGCATTACGGCAAGATTAATACCTTCTTAGATCCTCTTATTTACCACGGATTTGGTTTGGTATTTTCAGCAAATCAAATTCGATATCTGCATTCCCATATTTTTAATTATTTCCACAACATTATTTCTTTTAAGGCAACAGATAAACGTGATATCTCCACATTAAAATCCCAGATGAATCTACAAGAATTATATGGTACAGGATATTACACTTCGACAAGAAATAATACTTATCAAATTGACTATCTGATGAACTTGAAGAATAACGAGGTTTTAATTCGAAGAGATGATATTTATCAACCATTTCCGGCATCCATTGAATGGAAAAAGATAAAAGATAAAACAACACTTCCATATGAAGATATCCTACAATTCATGAAAACTCAAGGCTATGATTTACATTATATAGAAAGAAAAATACTAGAAAGAGCAAAGAAGACGTTCTTTGAAAAAGATTTGGGAAATTATGCGATATATATTAATGAGATTATTAACTTTCTAGATGAATTGAGAACTATTGACCAAATCGGCAATCTTTACGCTCAAAAATTAAAAAGTCATCTAAAGGAAATATTATACCCCAAAATATCAAAAAGAACAAAAAACAGACAGCAGGTGAAAATAATTAGAGATAATATTTTTAATATTTTAATAAAACATGGCTACTTAGTTGAAAACCATCCTAGAAGAGCAAGTGGTTCTGAAGCTTTAAGGACATCATATTCAGTAGGAGATCAATATCAAATTGCGATTGATGATTATTTTAAAACGAAAGGAAATGCAAATGCTGATATAAATGTTGAAATTTTAGAAAAAGGAATTGTGAATAACACTGAACTACCAAATATTTTTCCTTCTAAACCTCGAAAATATATAATTCAAAAAGATCAGTTAAAGGATGCTTTAATGCGAGAATTTTCCGATTTTAATTATGATTTATTTAAGATATACAGTTATATCAATGAAAAAGAGTTTAAAACCGCTATAAAAATCCAGTATGGATTAATTAAAAAGTTCTTACTACAAGTGTACCAGCAATATTACAATAGAGAAGGAGATGCCTCAATGGAAGAATTAGAGCAATTTTTCACCATTTTAGGAGAAATTCAAGAGTTTCCATTCTCAAAACAGGAGCTAATAGAAAAATCTGAAAAATATAAGGTTATTGATTTAGAAATAGAAAATATTGAAATTTTAGTACAAGAAATATATCAGTTTATCTATAATTTTTTTATAAAAATTCAACATTTTATTTATGGAGAGTGAATAAAAATTGGAGAGAACTAATAATCTTAATGAAATGCTTGAAAAAATGTTATTCAACGAGAAGGACTTAAATGCTTTAAAGATTGCCATAGACAATATGAATATGGAAAAAATATCGCCTAAAGAATTAAGAAAATATATTATTGAATCTCGTGTAAAGATAATTGAAAAACTACTCAAATTTTTTCCATTTTATCTTAAACAAGTAACTATTGAAAAATCTTTAGAAGACTTCTCTCGACCTCACACTAATATAAAATTGGAACAGGAATTACAAGAGAAAAACGAATTTCTTAAAGAGGTTGGTTCACGAGTTAATAAAATTCATGTAAAATTACGGAAAAAATTGGATTTCTAAAATTTTCGTTTATTTATACTGTCTAAGGAAATATCCTAAATATACAATAATGGCTCCAATAAGCGGCCCAATGAGACCGAAACCAGGATTTCCAAAGTCCCATATCGTATAGATTCGATCTGCAATTGATGCTGATGATATGGTCATTATTAAAAAATAAGAAACGACCGCCCCCATTAAAAGAGTGGCGTATATTAAAAAAAGTGCTGGATTAACATCCTTTCCCATTGCTAATTTTAGTGATAAATAACTAATTTTTACGATTGAAATTATTAGAAGAATTAGTGGAAATAAACTAACAGCCAATAAAATAGGAGAAAATGTGATACTTCCAATTTCACCTCTAAATTCGAAACCAAAGAAATATCCTAGAAAAAAATCCTCTGGACTGTATATAGGTTGAGTAGAATAAATTGTTGGAAAAAAATTCGAAATAATTGAGATAAGTACACCTATTAAATATAAGACCCAATTATATTTGCGGATATTTATCATATCTTTTAATCTTATAATAATAAATTAACTTTCCCAATGAGAATTAAAGTACCATTGCATAATATTTCTGATCTTACTTTTAAATTTATTTATCTCATAAATTTCTTTTTTTAATATCTATAGACAAATCTTAAGGACTCCTTTTTAAAGGAAAAAAACCATACTTTTTTCCCCATTTTTATTTAAATATAAATAACGTATTTATAAGTTAATCTCAAGAAAGCTCTTAGAATTAAATAAAAACTTGGAAAATTTATGACACTTTCAGAAAAAGTGATTACAGATTCAGTAGTATCCCTAAATGAATTATTTCCTAATTCCACAAATCAGTTCATTAAACCATTTGAAAAGGTAGTTAATCCGGATATCCATAGTGGGATGTGCCTTGATTTTCAGCTATGCGACAGAGAACAAAAAAATAAAGTAAGCCCTATATTACGTTTAGCAAGACCAGAAGATGCGGAAGAAATTGTTGAAATATATAAAGAACTATACAATGGCACCTACCCTTATAAAGAAATGGAAGATCTGAATGAAGTTCGAAAGATGATACACAATCCATCAATCCAGTGGATAATCTATCAAGATCCTTCTTTTAACATAGCGGGATGCATCACATTTGTTTTTGATTTTGACAATAAACGAGGATACATTCGCGGATTTATGCTTAAAAAGGAATATCAAGGATATATAGACATTACGAAAGCTATGATAGGCTCTATGCTTGGGATGATCCATAAGTATAAAAATGAGATCTATGTATGGTATGTGGAGAACAGAACTGCTCACTCTAAATCTCAGTACTCAATGTGGGTTTGTGGAATTGCCCCAATTGGATTTTATCCAAATAAAGATATATTTTTAGGGAAAGTAGAATCTGATTTAATGCAGGTTCTATATGATGAGAGAGCCTTAACAATATGTAGAATTAAAACTGTGCCCCAACTTTTACCTCAAGTCGAAAATTGCTATTTATATGCTGATAAACGATATAATTTAGGAAAGTATCGAATCAAGGAACCACAGATCTCTTTAAATCAGAAAAAGATTTATCACTTGAGAAAAAGTCTTAAAAGGAATATTGAAAAAAATGATTTTGGATATGAAAAGATACGATTTTCGTTTTCTGATACAGATTCATATTTTGAATTTCTCTACACCCCCCAAGTAAAAAATTTTGAAAAAACTGTGTATCATGTAAATAACCTTGAGGAGCTATATATCTTTTTAAAAGAATTTATTAAATGTGGAAAAGAGCTTGAAATACGATATTGTGAAGCATTTATTTCAGCTTACAATCTTGCTCATCAAAAATTATTTTCTAATGTAGGACTATCTCCGAGAGGTTATGTCCCAAGTTGGAAATATAATAGTAAAAAAAACGTTTTTGAAGACTATGTCTTATTTAATTGGTTTAAAGGGAATGTTAATGAAAGTATTCAATTAATTGATGAGGGAAAACAGCTATTGGAGATTTTAGAACTGAATAATACAGTATATATGAGAGATTTTCTTGAAGAGAGAAGATTTTTAGAGAAATTGCCAACTTTTTATAGCTTTAGAGAAAAACTTTCAAATGTCTGGAATTATCCGAAAACCATTAAATCCTCTTTAATGTTTGGATTGATAGTATATCTATCAATGGTTATTATGAGTATCATTATCGCAAATTCTTTTGGATATCATATAGTCTCCCATACGATAAGTCAACTGGGATCAATTCATAACACTCCTGCACCCTTTATGTTTGATATTGCGTGCATTATCGGTGGTCTGACGACGATATTATTATACTGTTATCTCTCAAGGAGGATTATAATGGAGGAAGATACCTTATCAATTAAATTTTCTCGATATGGGGTAATTATTGGCACGACTGGGAGTATTGGGATAATGTTTGTGGGTATATTCAGTCTTGATAGATCAGGACCTTTTGGATTATTCCATATATTATCTACGATATTTGCTTTTGGGGGATTTATATTAGCATTATTCACTTATGGGATAATTTTATCAAAATTAAAATTAAAACTACAAAAAATTATCGGAATTAATGGGATTGTGCCTTTAATAGCCCTTATCGGAAATTTTATGTTTCCTACTCCATTAATGGAATGGATATTACTTTTTACAATCCTTACTTCTTTAATCCCGCTGTTTTGTTTAGTTTCGTTTAAATAATTTTTTTACAAATTTATTTAATCTGATTTTTTGTATAAACCTAAGAAAATTATCAGAAAAATAATTATATCTACTAACTCAACCACTATTATATAAGTTGCAGTTTCACCAAGAATATTTTGCATTAATGGTCTAAAAATATTCGACAACACATATAAAAAGAACCCAATTGTCAAAATTCCAGGTTTAACTAATGTTAATCTATTAAGACTATAGGCTATATAAAAAATATAAACTATTCCTAATAATGAAGGGATAAGAATAATTGGTAAAACCAACCCCATTATCGTAAGATTTTGCCCCGCAATGATTGCAATTGATTCAATTATAATAATCACTACAATTAATCGAGATCTTAATCTATTCATATACTTCTTATCTTTTAATTTCTTAAAACGGTCCTCCAATCTAAAGAAAATTATCTCCATACCAAGATATATTAAAGGCGCTACTTCAAATATAATTATAAAAAATCTGAATTTTAAAAATATTAAAACTATGTCATCATTAAAGGTAAAAAAGGTAAGATCCCAAAGTAAATCAATCGACTTTCCAAAAATTAGAATAAGGAAAAACAATCCTAATAAGAACGGGATATCTGATAAATATTGTGCTTCTTGCTTAAACCATTTATGAAATAAATAAAAAGCTGTTATAGATAAGATCACAATTCTAATGGATATTACCAATAGGACTTCAAATGCACCTTCATAAGCTTGAAAAGCTTGGATAAAAAGTGGCCAATTAATACAATATAAAACAGCAACCCCAACAATCGCCAAAATAAAAAATATGACTAATACTAATTTATAGCGTCCTTTTTTCGATAATTGCATATTTATTGATATAATCTACTCCTTTTAAATTAAACCAAAAAAATAATGAAAGAAAAGATATCTAAACTAATTTAAAAAAATAAACTTAAATAATTTTTATTAGTAGTTTTTATATATTTCTTTTTCTAATTAACTTTACAATGGATTCTATTTGAGTCTTTTTTGGATCTAGTTCAATTTGGGTTTGAATTAGTTCAATAAGTTCATGTTGTGAAATGCCAATATTTTCTAAAAAATCATTTACTTTTTCTTCTTTGAATTTATTTTCAAGGATAAGTGGAGTTACAATTCTAAGAGTTCTTAACCACTTTTTCCTTAATTGAGGATTTTGACGTACTAGTTCTGCATATTGAAATGCGTAAAGAATTCCTCCATATCTATTAATATCATAAAATGTAGCAGCATGAACAACATTACAATTAGTTAAAAGTGGATCAGCATGTCCTTTTTTGATATAATTTTTTGATTCCACAAGATCAATAATCTTTTGTTCTTGGTATGGTATCACATGATAGGGTAAAAGAACTCTTGGTAGGTTTTTACTGTTTATTTCTTCATCATTCAAATACCATAATGCATCAGAAATATCAAAGAGAGGATCATTGAGTAATAATTTAGGCTTCCAATAATGAACTACTTCTTCTTGAGGTATTTCATAGAAATATCGAAAAATCTGATCAGGAGAATATCCAAAAAGTACATAAGGAATATCACGCTTTATAGCTTCTTTTACCACAATGCTATGAATCAAATCAGAACAATAATCACAGATGTCTCGAGCTAAAAGCGTCTCATTTGAGCTATGGTTAAAAAAATGGTACTTATATAACTTGGTAAACGTAGGTATACAATCTTCGATTAATACATGATCCACATGTATTTGCTCTAAAGTATGCTTCATGTTATCTTTTGCAATATCTGTCATAAATCCTGTAATTGAAGTTACCGCTAACGGAGTCAATCCTAAATCATTTACTAAGAAGTCTAAAAGAGCTGTCGAATCTTTTCCTCCCGAATATCCTAAAATGCAATCATATGGAGTGTTCCCATGATTTTTTTGCATTTCTTCTACTACTTGATTCCAATTTGCAAGAGCACTTTGCCTTCTTTCACTGCTAATTTCAGTCCGAGACCAATTGATATTCCTATGGGCGGGATCACTACAAAAATCGCATGTACCTTCTAAACCTAACTGAACGCCTAAAAACCCATCAGGTAAAATACATTTTCGACAAATATTTAGTTGTTCTATCATATTATCCCTTTTTTTAAAAATTTGTTAAGTAAGATTTAAACCAGATTATTTAAAGAAAAAATTCAGATTTTCATTTTTTTCTTTAAAAATAAATGTCCATATACTGTTTCAATATATCAATGTTTGAAGTTGGGATAATAATGGTTCAAGTATTAGAAAAATTAGATAGTGGAAAAATAAAGGTAGTAGAATCGATGGATCTCAGCGAAATCAAAGATGTCTTAGAATATAAGTTATTTGTACCTGATCCTCAAGTAAGATCCAAAATTATTGATGAGCTCCTTTCTTATCTTGGTTCGAAATTTGAGAGCTCCGAGTATAAGTTAAAAGTATTCATCGCATATAGGGAGTCAGAAACCTGTGGTTTTGTAATCTGTCAAATCGATCCTTATTACACAAGTTATAGCAGAAAATGCGGTACATTCGGGTGGCTTAATACAGACTCTCTTAAAATTTGTAAACTGCTTATAAGAGAGTGTGAGCTATTTGTTAAAGAAAATAGAATTCGCAAGATCAGAGGAAATATTAATTTTCCTAAAAATTTGGGGGGTATTGGGATTCAATTTATGGGCTTTGAGGAACAAATGTTATATGGTGTAGCCTATAATGATCCAAATTCACGGATTCTTAATTATTTAGAGGTTTTAGGATATCGAAAAGAATCTGAATATACGTGTGTTTACGTCGCTCAAAAATCATGGATTAAAGGAAAAAAGATTAACAGGGATATCGAATTTAGATATTTAACAATAAAAGAGCTTTATAACTATTCTGAGGAGATACGAAATCTTGCTAACAACTCTTTTCATGGAATTTTACCAGATGCATCTGGAAGAAATCGTATTTTTGAGTTTTTTGATGCATTTCAAAAAATTCCCAAATCGTTTTATAAGATAAAAGTCGATTTTAATCCAGAGCGTTATTCAGATGCACCTCAGTTTGTAGAAACTTGGGAGACGTGCGATCTTGAAAACACGGAACCGTTTGCTCCAATGGCATTTGATAGAAATACTAACGAGTTGGTAGGGATCTTATTAGGATTACCAGATTTGTTTGAGGCTTGGTCAGGGAGACCAATTACACGCTGTAATGTAGATACGGCAATGATAAAGAAAGGATATTTTGGAAAAGGTATATTTTCAGCACTTAATAACATCGGACAGCTTACATGTAATTTACATGGTGTTGATTATTTTGAAGGAACAGCAATCTGGTCTAATAACTCACGAGCAATTGATACAATATTTCCTCATTGTAAACCTTTCCGAAAACATTATATAATGCAAAAAAGAGTATAATTTAATAGGGATAATTTTTTTAATTTTTCTTAGATTTTTTAGGGGCTCGTTTTCTTTCCGTCTCAACAATTTCTGAAAGAATTTCCTCATCAGCTTCTAATAACTTCTCTTCTTCTGTTGTGATGTGAACTTCTTTTGATTCATCGAACGGAGTTTCACATACCCAGCACACATTTTCCAGATTGCTCAACACACTGGAGTATTTAACACAATAAAGAGCATCACATCCCAGGCAAATATAACTCAATCTTGTAACAATCTTCCTTATAGTATTAGATGAAATTTTTTTCTATTTAAGTATTTTCCTTGGATATGATATTGAATTATTATTATGAAAAAGGAAATGAGTATTCATCTAATCCTAATTCATCCTGCATTATCTTAATATCATTTTGTAAACTTTTATTGAGGGGAATTCCTTTTTTTTCTCTCTCTATTTTGGCAAAATTTTCTTTTTCACCAGCTGTATAAATTTTATCTTCACCGGGAATCTTCCGTGAGCCTCTTAAGTCCCTCATTATATTGCCGGCAGTCTTTTTAAATGAGTTTAACCCAATGAAACTCTCTGTATTAATTGCTAAGAAAAAATGTCCAACTTTTAGTCTCTTTTGACCGTTTTCAACAATTCCAAGAGTATCTCTTAGGTATATACCTTCTTGTAAGGCAGCGGAAAGAAGTTCTACAACTGTTGCATAGCCATACCCTTTATACCCAGCAGTATCTTCACCTTTTCCCCCTAATGGTAATAAGGATGCTTTTCTTTCTAACATTTTCTCTAGAACTTTATTAGGATCAGTCATAATTTTACCCTCGTCATCAATAACAGTATTCTCTGGTAGTGTTTTATTAATCCTAGCGTTAAGCTCAACCTTTCCTCTTTGGATGATTGAGGTGGCACAATCAATAAGAAAAGGGAATTGTTCATCAGTAGGAGCTCCAATAGTTAAAGGATTTGTGCCTAACATCGGTTCACATCCAAATGTGGGAGGAATAGAAGGTCTAGCATTAGTGACCGCTATCCCAATCATACCTTCTTTTATAGCCATAAGCGAATAATACCCCGCAATACCAAAATGAGTAGAATTTCTCACTGCTACTGCGCCTAGTCCAAATTTTTTTGCTTTCTCAATAGCCATTTTCATTGCCTTGTATGCTATTACATGCCCCATACCGCAATTTCCATCTAATAAGGCAGTAGTGGGACCATCTTTTATTACATCAACTTTCGTTTTTACCTCATAAATTCCTTCCTTGATGCGATCATAGTACATTTTACAACGCTGAATACCATGAGAATCAATTCCTCTTAAATCTGATGTAATTAACACATCAGCAATGATATTAGCATCTTCTTTGGGAACGCCTAGTCCAATGAAAACATCTCTCATAAAATTTTCAAGAATACTGGCATCTATATATACAATATTTTCTGGCATCTTAGAGTTTCTCCATATAATTTTGTTTTTGAGTTAAAAAGCAATTTTCAACTGTTAAATCAAATAAATTCAAACTACTAAAATATAATTTTTATTGTGGGATGAATATTAAATCTTTCTCTATTTTAAAATTTCATATAAAATCAGATTCCATGCAATATGTTCCACATATTATTCTCGTATTTATAGAACCAATTCTACTAACAATTGTGATATTGTATATCACATCTATAGATAATTAAAAACAATTTTTAGAGTGTCATGAAAAAAAAAGAAAAGCTGAACTGCCCACTATGCAATGCTAAATTTATTCCAAGAACATTTTATCCCGAAGAAGCAACTTTTTCTTCATCAGACGGCAAATTATTGTCAGGATTTAATGGGTACATAAGTTCTAATGGAGTTAAACCTTCAGAAGTAATTTTGGGCTCTTGGATTACATATTGTCCAAATTGTAACTATGTCATGAAATTTGTAAAAGAGATTGTTAAAAAAGAAAAAATCCAAGCACAGAATGTTGTCGCTAAAGACATCAAAGAAAAATATAATAACTATTACTTTGGATTTCCATTTGAAGATTACTCTCAATATTTAACTGGAGTTGCTGAAAAAGTCAAATATGATATTGTAAATTCTCTTAAAGGCATAGAACTAAATATCTGGGAAACTATGTATGAAATTGAAGATACATTTAAACTTTTAGTTCGATTTTATGCAAATTTAGAGAAGTATTGTGATGCTCAACTTCCAAATAATAAGGATGATGATTTAGCAGAGAAAATTAAATTATTAAAATTAGTACCAGATCTGGAAAATTTATTATTGGAGTTAAATGATATAAGAAAACAAACTATTCAAGGAAATTACGAGTTATCTTCTAATGATAAAGAAAAAGTCAATACTGCGGTTGTGAATTTTACATTGAATTTAATAGAAAAGCATATTAAACCATTAGTGGAAGGTAAAAAATTAAAAACAAAATATAATTACGTCGATATAAAAGATCTTAATGCTGAAATAAAACTCTTCCTAAATGGATATCTAAACGGTTTATTTAATCATGGAAAATCTGCTCATAAAGAAGTAAGATCATTTTTAGAGAATCTCCTTATCAATTAATACTACCAATTCTTTTAGCTTCTTATTTTATCAACATCTCCATATTATCACCATGCTATACGTTTATTTGAATCCTTATTTCATATTATAAATTCATGATTATAAATGATTTAAATACTAAAGTCAAGGGTAAATTTTTTAAAGAGATTGTAATTGAGGATGACGGCGAAGATTTTGTCTATGTTTTTCCTGATACAAAAGAATTTCTATCCATCATTAGAAGAAAAGAGATTAAAAATAGCCTAATTACGGGAAAGTAATTTAAAACATTGTTATTTTATAGATCACTTAGAAGTCTCCAATAGTCACTTGAAAATGTAAATTTTAAATTTTATTAAGTATTATAGAATATGGGCAATTTGGGCAATGCCTGATTCCCCTTGCTGGGAGGACCATAAAATGCTCATAGTGGAAATTGCCTGAATTAAGAATTCATGAGTGCTATTATCCAATCTTATGTTCCGTCGAAGCATCGGCTACATAGGCGGGTTACAGAGTGATATATTTTGTAGGAAATATATAAACTCGTAATTTCAAAACCGGACAGGCCCTGGCGGGAGCATCCGTACGAATAGTAGTTCGCGCTTTGTAGTGCAGGTGTGGAGGGCCATGAGATACTTGGTCATAGTAGTAGGATTGATATCGAGATTCAGGTTTTTTTAAACTTATTCCTAATTACTCATTACTTTCAATTGATGATTTTGGTTTGATAATCAGTTTATATCTGCAATGTCTATTATTAGAATTCAGTATACACTCTAATATTTCGGATTCATATTTAAACTCAGGATCGAAAGAATTCAATATTGCAATTGTATAAGGTATACATATTGTATTTTGTATAAGTTCAGCTTTGTTAGGATTAACCTTACCACCAATGGGGCAAAATTCACTTGAATATTTAAGGGTTATATCCAATGTTTTGGGATCATCATTTAGAGTTTTTATCTTAGTTTTAGCATTTAAAACATTGTATATTTTTTTCAAACTGCTTTCAACTCCGATAAAGCCTCTCTCTTTTAACATTTTACCTAATCTTGCACCCAAACTAGTAGAAATTGATTTAGGAAGATTTTCCCCGCCAATATCAATCATTTGATAAATAAAATTTTGAAAAAATTTTAAGGCATCTCGATTTTTCGACATCTTCATAACATTGTTAAAATAATTAAAATAAAAAAAGATTAATTAAATCTCGATTTTGAACTATTTAACTATTGTTAAAGGTATTATTTATTTAATAATAATAGTGGGAAAGAACCTTTTATTCAAAATATTTTGATTTATTTAATAAGTTGATAATTGGAAAAAGTTGCTTAATTTAATCTATACTTTTTTTTTATCAACTTTTAGGATGTAGTGGCAAGTTCTTTGGTTATTCAGGGGAATACAATTTAAGAAATCTTCTCCAAAAATGAATTGGGGAAAAAGTTCATTTAAAAAACCCCGTGTATAAGGAATACAAATGTTCTCTTGAAAAATCGGAGCTCGGGATGGATTATAAGCCCCTCCTATTGGACAGAATTTTTTTGGGTATCTAACAATTACTTCATATCTATTCTCATTTAATTGTTTTATCACTGGTTTTCCATTCAATGCAATATAGATTTGTTCTAAAGCTGTTCCAATTTCTAAAGTAAATCCCTGTTCTTTATACATTTTTCCTAGTTTTGACCCTAATTTACTAGAGATGGCTTTTGGTAAATTTATTCCTCCAATATCAATCATTTCTTTAATATATACTTGAAAGAACTTTAAAGCATCTTTATTTTTTGACATAATTTTGAGACATTAATTTAAAAGTAATAAAGAGAATCTATATTCATTTCTATATTAAATTATTTAAGACTTTTTATCAAAATTATTTATTTGATAATAAAAAAGGAAAATAGAGCTTCTAAGATTTTTAAAAAAAAAAATTTCAAAAATTGAATTAGAAAAAACATTTAATTCAAGTTATATGATTTGTATTCTTCTTATTTTTGATTTTTAGAATGTAATGGCAAGTCTTTTGATTATTAAGTGGTATACAATTTAAAATTTCTGATTCAAACAAAAATTGTGGAAAAAGTTCATTTAAAAAACCCTGTGTATAAGGAATACAAATATTATCTTGAAAAATCAGAGCTCGGGAGGGATTATGAGCCCCTCCTATTGGACAGAATTTTTTTGAGTATCTAACAATCACTTCATATATATCATCATTTAATTGTTTTATCACTGGTTTTCCATTCAATGCGAAGTAAATTTGTTTTAATGCAAAACCAAGATCTAAAGCTAGCCCCCTTTCTTTATATAATTTACCTAATTTTGAACCAGATTTTGTGGAAATAGCATTGGGTAAATTATTGCCCCCAATATCAATCATTTCTTTAATATATGCTTGGAAAAATTTCAAAGCGTCCTTTGCGATAAAATCACCTCAAATTACTTTTAACCCTAAATTACAAGAGAAAACGAAGAAATATCAATATTTAAATTTATCCATTATTGTCCAATTTTTAATTGGAAAAAGTGGAAATCAGTCAAGAAAATTAAGATTTTTCATTCTTTAAAGTAAATCTTAAAAGCAGATCTTTATCCTCTTCGGCATAATTTATTCCAATTCTTTTATTGGCTACAATAGAATTATCTTTAATTTCCTCACCTTCAATGAAAAACAATTTTGAGCTAAGAGAACAAGAATCTATCCCATTAAATTGGGCTTTCGTTATATTCAAAGCCATACATAGCTTTCCAGGTCCATCAGTTAAGTTTCTAAAATTTTTTCCAATTTTAACATTCCTGTTTTTACTCATCAGGTCTATTCCATCAATAGGATGTAATTGTCGAATTAATACAGCACATGGCATATCTTCTGGTTCTGTAATTACATTTAAACAATGATATAGTCCATATATCAAATAAATATATAAGGTTCCGGGAACCATATACATTACTTTAGTTCTATTAGTTTTCTTATAATTATATGAATGGGTAGCTTTATCATGTGGTCCAAGATAAGCCTCAACTTCAACAATTTTCCCAACTATTCTCCCCTTTGATGTTTTTCTTACTAAATAACTTCCAAGTAGTTCTCTTGCAACAGTTAATGTATTTCTAACAAAAAATTCTCTTCCAAGCTGTTTAAACTCTTTCATGAATCAAGAAATTTATTTTTCAAGAATTCTTTATTTAAGGAACATAATATTTTCATTAATTATAATTTAAATTAATTTTAAGCATTTCAGGGGATAAGAAATAAAAGCACCCGAAAGAGTATTAAAAGCTGTAAATCATGAGGAACCCGATAGAGTTCCGGCATTTGAAAGCGCTTTTACAAATAATACTATCATGAAACATTATGGTATTGATCCTAAAGGAGCAGGAGGCTACAAATTATCTTATGATTTTTTAAGATTGGTGGGAATTGATCTAGTTTTAAGTTATGTTGGATTATTTCCACGCAAATTTCTTAAAAGAGGTAAGGGATTTATCGATGAATATGGAAGAATTATGAAGTTTGAACCATATAAAGATGATACTCAAATAATGGCTTATCATGGAGGTTACTTTAAAAGCTTTGAAGATTATGAGAGTTGGGAACAGCCAGATCCAAACTTGAATACGCGTTTGGCACAATTTATAGAGGGAAGAAAAATTCAAAAGGAAATGAATGATGAAGTTTTTTCTATTCCCGCAACGGGTTCTTTGATGGAGTGTACTTGGGAAGGGTTTGGATTAGAAACCTTTTCTAGATTATTAAGCAAACAAAAAGAAATAAAAAAAGTATTTGATGACCGTGGCTCTTTTACTCTTGAATTGGTAAAGATTTTAATTGAAAAGGATGCCCAAATGATATTACTATGGGATGATTATGGATTTAAAAATGGTCTATTTATGAAACCTAGTTTATATCAGAAATATATATTTCCTTGGATAAAGCGAATTTGTGATTATGCTCATAAAAATGATAGTAAGATATTTTTACATTCTGATGGTGATTTATTAGAAATTTTTGAAGATATTATCAATTGTGGAGTCGACGTTATTAATCCCGTTGAGTCAACAACTGCAAATCCTGAATATGATATCTTTAAGTTAAATAAAAAATATGGAGATAGAATCACGTTTTCTGGAAATCTAAGTCCTATATTGCTAGCTTTAGGAGAAATCTCTGAAATTGAGAGCTATGCTAAACGTTTACTTCGAGAATTAGCACCAGGAGGAGGGTATATATTTGGTAGTGGGCATTCTATTAATCCCGCTGTGACATTAGATCGCTTTGAAGCAATGCAAAGTATTAAAAGAAAATATGGAAATTATCCTATAAATGTACCTGATTAATTCTACATTTCTATTCATTACTTAATAATCCCTAAATTCATTGGCAGCATCAAACATAGCTACAATATTTTGAGGGAGAACTTCTGCTGTAATATTATGGATATTAGCTGCTACAAAACCTCCACCAGGTTTAAAACATTCAAAATTACTTTTTACTTCTTCTCGAATTTGTTGAGGTGTTCCAAAAGGAAGGGTTGATTGGGTATTACACATTCCACCCCAAAATGTAATTTTATTTCCAAAGCGTTTTTTTAAACTACAGGGTTCCATATCGTATGCACTAATTTGTACAGGATTATAGATATCATATCCAATTTCTGCCCAATGTGGAATGAATAGAGGAGTAGAACCGCAAGAATGATAATTAATCTTAACATCTGCTAATGCATGTATTTTTTCTGAGAGTTTTTTCTCGACTGGTTTTATAATTTGTTCATAGATTTTTAAATTCATAATTGGGCCTGCTTGTTCTGCTAAATCTCCATTAATGCAGACAACATCTAAAAACTCTCCTACTTCGTTTAAGAAGGTTATATTATAATCAATCCAGTATTTTAAAAGCCCTTCCATAGCAGCAGTAATTAATTCTGGTTTTTTCCGTAAGTATTTTAGTGCTTTTGTAAACCCAAAAAGAAAAGTCGTGTATTCGTAGATACAGCCTGTAGGAGGTGTAGATATTGCAAAATCAGTAGTCTCACGCAATTTTTTTGCATAGTTTTTTAATCCTTTAAATGGAGTCATATCTGTACCATTAGGCCAATCATAATTCTCAATTTCTTGAACTGATGTTAATTCAGAAAGAGGATGGATGACGGGATCATAATATAAAATATTATCTATATCTTTATTAGCGTCATTACCCCAAAAACAGCCAAATTGATCGTATATTCCTACATATTTTCCCTCATATTGAGGTTGGAACTTATTTATTTGTACCATACCACCTAAAGGGCGGACATATCTTATATCTATATTAAATCTCTCTAATAATTCTTCGCATGGTAATGCTATTTGTTGGATAAAATCACAGTATTGAATATTATCATTTGGTAGATCAAGAAAATCCAATAGTTTTTTATATGCTTTTACATGAATTCCAGATTGATGCCCACCTAAATCAAGAGGGATTTTATCGGGTTCTTTATGATTTAATGATTTATTTACTCTTTCTCGTGAATTCATAAGTTTATATTAAGTTTTTTAATTTTTAAATAATAATATAAGAATTTATTTAAAAAATGACTTTTTCTAAATATATTCGTTTTCGGAGCATTCGTACGAGTTGTTCATCTATACCAGATAACTCTATACGTTCAGCAATAATAGCTTTTGAATTTTTAAATCTCTCCCACTTTTCAAACTGCTTTTCTAATTCATCTTGTTCTTTTAAAATTCTTAAAATTAGTAAATTTAGACCATATTTTTCAGCTATTTGATGAGCACTAATTAAAGATTGTTGAGCTTCGTTTAAATCTAAGGTTATTAATTCCAATTTAGCCTGTAATAGGTAGGTTTCAGCTAATAACGAATATGAATGAATTTTTTTTGCCATCTCTATTAATTGGTTTACATGTGGTTGTATGATATCTAATAATTTCAGATCATTAGTATCTTGTAGAATGATTAAGAGTATATCACAAAATTCGAGCACTACAGCAATATAAACGCCAAAATATACATTTTCTTCATTTATAATCTGCTCTAATAAGCTTTTAGCTTTAGTAAGATCTAGCACATGGGGATCTCTTTTAAGTATTAGAGCTTTATCAAACCTAAATAATAAATTAACGAATTTTTGATTCTTCTCTTTTTTATTAATTTGTTTTAATCGATTATAATAGCGATTTGCTTGTTTGAAATCACCTTTTTCAAGTGTTAAAAAAATTAAACTATCGAGAACATTGCAAATGCCAAAAATCGCTCCAATTTCTTTAAATATAGTTAAACTTCTTTCAAAATATCTTATAGCACGACTAATCTCTCCCTTTTGCATATATATCCATCCAAGACTATTAAGAGAATCACTAAAATGTAGTTTATTATTAGTTTGTTTATACGACTTATAAGCTTTCTTTATATATTTAATACACTTATCTAACTCGCCCTTTTCACAATATATAAAAGCAAGATTGCTAAAACTCCATGCGGTGATTTTTTGATTTTGCATTAATTTTGCTATTTCAAGACTACGGTCAATATGAGATAATGCACTATTAAATTCACCTTGAGAAGTAAAATGATACCCAATTAACATAAGACATTTGAAAGTTATTTCCTTATTACCTATTTCTTTTCCCAATATTAGACCCTGCTCTAAATACTTAAATTGCAGATCTGGTTCTCCCTTATCCTTGTAATTTACACCTCTACCCCATGCTATCCAAGCCTCCCTTTTCTTAATTTCTAATGAAGATTCATCAATTAGAGTTTTAAGTAATCGCTCACCTTGTTCAAGGATATTAAGCCCATCATCCAATCTTCTGAGCCAATATAAAGCTCTACTTTTAAGAATAAAAGCATCAACTATTTGTAGTTTTTTTCCAAGATTTTGACTATCTTTAGCAATTCGTTCTGCTAGACTAAGAACTTCATTATATCGCCCTAACATTACCATAACTGCCCCTTTAATAAGATCGCTTGAAAGCTGTTCAATTGGAGAAAGATCTCCCTTTTGCTCAATATCAAATATAACCTGAAAAGCATCTTCATATTTCCCTTCTTCATTAAGTTTTTCTGCTAATAGTAAGTCCTTATTTATAGAACTCTGCATATATCAAGAAGTCGTAATTGAATTTGAATTCTAAAAGAATTATGAATTAATAAAAAATAAGATTGAATTAATTTAAAACTATTCTTCTTTTAAGGTTAGCAACACCAGATATGATTTTGACTATTCTCTCTTTAAGGACATTTCCTTTTTCAATTCAAATATAGCTTTTAACGGTATTGAAGCGTCAAAATAAACAAATGCATTCTCTGTATTTAGTTCTTGCTCTCTCGCAAGCTTCTCTAATTTTAACAAATATTCTAAACGAATATCTAAAAATTTATTGAAATATTCAGGATTAAAATAAAGAATATTAAACCAAGGTTCGTTTTTACCTGAAAGATACATTTCATATATCTGATTTGCCCGATCTATATCTTCCAATTGCTCTTCAAAAATATTTAATAAAGGAGTCAAAAGATCAAGTATCTTATGATAATTATATATGGCATTTCTATAATTTTTAATTTTTAACATATAGAATTTTCTAAGCTCTGCTGGATCTTTAGAGTGCTCTAATTCATCTATATTTGGTATAATTTCTTCTCTAGATTCATCATTTATTCGATAGAATTTAGGTGGAATTTTTTCTCCTTCATTTTTCTTCTTTTTTGCTCTTCTTGATCTGATAAGACCATCTTCTTCCATCTGAATCAGTACTCTTGATACTGTAGATTTGCTTTGTTTTACTAAGTGAGACATTTCTGTTACATTCAATTCATTATGTAATTTAAGGATCGTCCAAATTTCATAACGTAAATTATGCTTATCGATTAATTGTATCCAATCTTGTTTTAGTATAACATCCTTATAAAATGCTTGTTTAGTAGATAAATTTTTCAAACTTTTTTCTGCGTCTTTATCCATATCTTCATTCACTATAATCAAATATTAGTTTTTAATTAACCTTTATAAATATAAATAAAATAAATTCATAAATTTATAGGAAAGACGAGATATAATCTATTAAAATTTTTCAATTTTTTTCTTATATATATAAATACAATCATAACATTTAAATATGAACCTTCCCAATTAATAATATAATGAGCCGTCCCATAGAGTTATCTAAATGAAACGGCTTATTTTATAAATCTCAAAATTTTATAATAAAAACCAAAAAAAAGAGGTAATAAAAATGAATTTTAAAATAAAACATCTTTTTATGATTAACACTATCATAGCATTCGTATTTGGATTAGGCTTTCTGTTCATGCCAGATCTTTTAGCTACTATGCTTGGATTTTCAGACCAAGCTGATGGACCAACTGTTTTTAGATTTTTTGGAGGTTCAATCATTGGGGTTGGTATTCTTACTTTTTTGGTAAGAAATGAAGAATTTTCTCATGCAACAAAATCGGTCGCTATTTCCCAGTCAATTAATTTAGTGTTATTAAATGTATTGCTTTTCATTTTCGGTGATTTAACAAACCTAATGATTTGGTTTACAATAGTTTTACATTTCATATTGGTCGTAGCTTATTGTTATTTCTTATTTAAAAAATGAAATAGAGAGAAATTAAAGAATAGAGAAATAAGTTTAGATATTTGGTTTTCAAAACACGACATCTAAACGAGAATTCCTCAATTCTATATATCTTTTTTTTTACTTTTAAATTCTTGATAAAATAAACTCATTAAATCTTTTTATTTACTAATTTTTTTTTAAGAAATGATTCTAACTTAAAATTACAAGCTATAAATGGAAATTTCGCGTTTATTGATAACTTATTATCTATATTTTCTCCACTTAAAGAAAATATTTTTCCTCCAGCTTCTTTAAGAATTAGTATTCCAGCTGCCACATCTACTAAACGGTTACTTTCTCTCAGGTTAATGAAGGCTTCCATATTACCACTTGCAATCTGACATAAGGTTAAAGCACTACTTCCCAATATTCTAATTCGATTAAATCTTTTAATAAGAGGAGTTAATTTCCTTAAATTCTCCGTCAGTTTTTTCTTAGGAAGGTTAAGTTCAAAAAAGCATTTTTGAGAAAGATCTAAATCAGAAACATGAATGGGTATATCATTGATATACGCCCCTTTACCCTTTTCCGCCCAATATATATCTTTTGTAATTAGGTTAAGGACTACTGCTTTTTTAATATCACTTACTTTATTTCCAATAGCATAAGCTATCGAAACGGAGCAATATGGTATTCCTCTCGCAGCATTATTGGATCCATCTATAGGATCAACGATTAAAACATTTTGTGTCTCTTTAGCATTTTCCTCTTCTCCTATATATTCTTCCCCTAATTCTTCGCTTATAAGAAGGATATTAATACCTGCTTTTTTCAAAGTATCAACAATTACTTTTTCAGCAACTAAGTCAATTTTCATTGATAAATCTCCACCAGCTCCTCTCTTAGATTTTACAGCACCTTCCGTTGTACCTATAAGAGGATTCACTGAATCAAAAACATTAATTGCAATCTGTTTTAAGAAGTTAATATCGAGGTCCATTAAAATCAGAATAAATTTATTTATATGAAGAAATCAGTATAGATAATTAATTTTTATGGAGGTTTTTTACCTCTTAATTCAAGATCTATGATTTCTTTTAATTTATCAAATTTTGTTAATTCCATTAGAATAAGAGATTTTTCGAAGATTAATTTAGGACCCATTTTCAACTCTTTCTTTAAATAAATCTTATCGATTTTCTGTAAGCTTAACCAATCTGAAATTAAAATTCCTTTTCTCTTTTCTTCATTTACAAATTTATTAGAGATTATATTATAATTCAATAGCTCATTTTCTTGCTCACCTTCCTCAAATTCAAATAAACCAAAAAAAAGAGCGTCTCCAAAGTGATCAGAAATACCAGAGTCTAACCCATTATTATCTATTAAAGGAACACCTACTTTTAGTATAGGTTTCTTTTGTGTTTGAGTTAATATATTTATCTTAAAAATTTGAGGAAATTTTTCTTTTATCCTAGTAATAATAATATTGTTCAATGTTTGAACTTGCATTACTGAAAGATCTTTATTTAAAGCAACACGTATCTCTAAAAATATATACTTACCATAAGCCCTTATCTCTATACTCTCAATTTTTTTAATTTTTGGGAAAGATTCTATTAAATTATTAAGTTCAATTCTTTTATCAAAATCTATTATAGCATCGAGTAAAATTTTAGTAGAGTTTAAAAAAATTTCATAACCTCCTTTTATTATAAAAAGAGCAATGAATAATCCGATTATTGAGTCCAGAAGATACAAATTAAAAATTACACCAATAAATCCAATTAAAACTGAAAAAGAAATAAAATTGTCATATAATTTTTCTCTCGCCTCTGTTTCAATGATTGGAGATTTTGTTTTCTTTCCTACTATATTTAAATAAAACGATAAAAATAATGAAGTTATAAAAGAAACAACCAAGAATATTAAAATTGAGTTAGAGATAATGATAACTTTAGAAAAACCTGCAATAAAATCTGAAATATCCTTAATAGATTGTGAAATAATAGTATAAGCAGTATAAAAAATAAGTATCGAAATGAGCAAACTGATAATATTTTCAATTTTATAATAACCATATGGAAATTTTGCATTTGGTTTTTTTTTAGAATATATGATACCTATTAAAGCAGCAAGAATCATTACTATATCAGTAAGATTATCAATTGCGTCTGCTTGAAGTGCTAAACTATTTGTTATTATTGAAAAGATTAATTTTAAGATGAATAAAGAAACGGTAACTGTTAACAAAAAAACGTTTAAAAAAATAGGGTGTTGATAATACTTCAGATTTTTACTAGAATCGATCATTTTGGAATTTTATATTTTTCAATTATCCATTTATCTACAATAAATTTTTGAGATTTCTCTTTTTCTTTAACATCATATTCACTATGTATTGTACTTTTTGGTATCCAAACCTCATCTCCAGAATCTAAAGTAATTAATAAAGCCTTTGGACTTTCTACTTTAATTTTTGCTTCAACTTCAGTAATATCTCGTGACATACTAAATTCTGTAGTCTCAACAATATGTAAACCATCTTTAGCAGTAATATGCTCTGAAAAAAGACCAAATTCAGTTTCTTCATCCATTTCGACATTTTCTTTTGTTTTAGCTTCAAAAGTGCCACTTGTAGCAAATTCAATTTTCTCATTTAATATGTGATCAAGCATTAGCGTCATGAAATTTAAATTTGGAAATCGCAGTTTTTTAGCATATTCTCCTATAATGATCCGTAAAACTTGACGAGATTGATCTTCCCATCCTACGTAAATCTCTGTTTTACGTTCTTTAAAAACGTGATAACCTCTCCAGTTGGCACTCCTCCTATTTAAAACTTCTAAGATACATATAATTTCTTCAATCGATAGCCTTACAGTTTTTCCCTCTCCGTCAGAGGGTTTCTCCCAAGAGCCATTAGGTTTTCTACTTATACAACTTAAGAATATATAAGGAACTTCTTTTGATGGACTTGTAATCCTAACACTTGTTTTTTGCCCATAAAATGTTTTGGTATGAAAATCTGCCAACTCGATCCACTATCAAATTATTTTTCTAAATTATAGTCCACTTATTTATTAAAACTATATTAATTTATTGATTTAAATCTGATTAAATAAATAAATGAATTTTTCGAACAACGTTAGGAAAAGAGTAAAAGTTTTAAAAAATTTTATTTTATATAACTGTAAATCAATTCTTTTCGTTGTGATTAAAGATGAAAAATAATGAGAGTGATTCTATTAAGAAAGAGGAGAAGAGGGTTATTATAAGTAGTACCGGTGATTTACAAGAATACGATGAACATATAAGTGCTATGGGGTCTGCTAAAATTTCTGGGGGAAAAACCAACAAATCTATACGGATTTCAGGTAATGGAACAATTAATGGTGATTTGGTATGTGATGGACTTACATCATCAGGAAGTTTAAAAGGATCTGGTAATTTAACTGTTCATGGGGATGTTAGTAGCTCAGGTTCATTTATTATCGCAGGATTTCTTTCAGGAGATCAAAGTGCTGATTTTTCAGGTTCAACACAAATAGGTAATCTTATTAAGATTCAAGGTTCTTTGATTGTTGCTGGTTCTTTTAAAGCAGGGCATTTTGTGAGAGGAGAACAAGAAGTTAAACTTTCTGGTTCTTCAGAGATAAATGGGAACTTGTCTTCTGAGAAGAGTATTAGTATTGATGGATCAACTCATATCGAGGGAAATGTTGTAGCTGATGATATTCTTTTTGGATCACAAAATAAGATAAAGAAACAGCATTACAGAATTCATGGAAGTATCCTTGCTAAAAACAATGTAAATATTATCAGAACGCACGTAGATGGAGATATTAAAGGTAAGGATATTACTCTTGGTCGAGGAACGGAAATTCTTGGAACTGTATATTATGTTGAAAACGTTGACATTGATAAAAAAACGAAATTAGCTAATGAGCCAATTCAGATTACTTTAGATGAATTATGAACAGATAAAGTATAAGTAGAGATACCCATCACTTTTAATTACATTAATTCAATTTCTACGAGCACAGATTCAGGAATTTGAATTTTCATTATAAGGTGCATACTTCTTTCGTTGGCAATAATCTCAAAAAGACGTTTATGAATTCGCATTTCAAATTTTGCCCACGTTGCAGTACCTTGTCCAGAAGGAGCTTTTAAAACAGGAACACGTAATCTTTTTGTGGGGAGCGGGATAGGACCATTCTTTCGAATTCCCTGAGAGCGACATACAGACATAACTTGATCGCATACGGATAGTAGTGCTTCTAATTGAGTACTTGACAATCGTATGCGTGCTTTTTGTATGTTTTCCCACCACGAAAATTTATTTTAAATCATGTATGCTGTAATATCGAAATTATTCCTATTAAATAAATTTTTTCAAAAAGGGCTATTTGAGTAAATTTATGTAAATCCTAATAAGAATTTATTTCCTAAATGAACGTTTTCCAAATATTTTTTCGCAACTCTTAGACATCTCTCAGCTTGATTTCGTGGAGTAATTCCTAAATCTCTCATTTGGTAGTCTCCATGGAATATTAATAAACTATATGGTATTTCTCTGTTTATTGAACTGACGAATTTTGCAATCTGTTCGACTTCTTCATGATTTGTATACCCTGGGACCATTAATGTGCATGCACATTAATTTTGCTTTAAACAGATGTGGATGGCGCAATCCCGTCCTTTTCATTCCTATCAAAATTTACCCTTAAATGGACGAATTAATTTTCTTTAGTTATCTTTTTATCTATTCTTTTTAATATAATTTTATTATCTAAAACATCAATTGATAGCGATGCTGAAGAAGAGAATCATTTTGGATAGATATATAATTTATCTTTAAGTATTTTTTATCATACAATAGACTTATACATTTTTTAAATATAGTTCTATTATTATTATAATCAAAAAATAATTTAATAAAATGAAAAAGAGGAAAGAAAGTGGCGAAATTTATACAGGAGCCTAATATAAGCCTTGATCGCAATTTTAGGAAGGATTTTGTTCTGGTAGAAGGAATTGCTCCTATGAAATTTAAAGAAGATGAAATAGGGTCCAAATGGGAATTCAAAGTTGACATCATGGATGACAATGTAATCGTAGCATCAGTAACGAAAGTTTTTAAACCTAAAAAACTAGAAGTGAACGAAAAGTTTAAAGAGAAAATAGATGGTGCAAAATTTAAGAAAAAATTTGTTGACATGAATCTTGAGTACAAGTTTTTTATTAATCATCTCGATTAGAGGCGCGATTTTATTTATATACAAGATCAAACGATTTGATGCTGAAGAAGAAAAGTAGGTATTTTTATTTATTTTTTTCATTAAAGATTTTTGAGTATGTTGACCATTCAGTTGTGAAAGTTTTCAATTCGTGCTTAAATGGACAGTTAACACCCATCTTCATAACACCGACGTGTAAATCACCCCTATCGGAATATGAAACACACTTGTTACAATAGGAAATCTTACATTTTTCGCAGTGATATAGTGTTTTATATTTATTTCCACACACAGGACACAAGTTATCACCCTTAGAGGGTATTTGATTTATATGAAGAGCACAGTAACCCGTTATATGACTTGTCTTTCTTGTACAACGAGTTCCCTTCTTAGTTAATCCAACACATCTGATTTTCATACTCCGCCTTGACATAAATGACTTAATTTTTTTTTGGAAATTACCTTTTTAATCTCTTTACTTATTTAATTTTGTATAATATTGTTGTCTAAGAATTTCAAATCCAATTATGGTTGCAGCGGAGTTAAGAGAGAGCGCTCCGTTAAATTCTCGCTTATAGGGAATTGTCAACATTAAATCTGCTTTATCTAAGAAAGTTCGATTAGTGCCTCTTTTTTCACCTCCAATTACAATAAATAATGGAGCTTTTAATTTGCTTTGATAAATTGACTGACCTTTATCTTTATCTGTACATGCAATGGTATAATTATTAGATTTGAAGGTATCTATTGTTGACTCCAGATCTTCGACTAACGCTATTGGCATTAATTCTGAGGAACCCGCTGAAGATTTAATAATAATTGCCTCAACCTCACGCCAATTTCTCTGTTTTATCACGATACCATCTATTCCTGCAGCATATAATGACCGTATGGTATACCCAAGATTAAAAGGATCTTCAATTCCGTCTAAAAAAAAGTATATGCCGGGTTTCGATTTCAAGAATTCAAATATTTTCTGGTAGATTCGTTCACTTACTATAGCAGCAATTCCTCCGTGAGTCTTCCCTTTTGCATGTGTTTCAAACCAATTTTGATCCACTGCTTCAATTTTGATTTCCTTGGATTTTACTGACTCAAGTATTTGCTTGACAGATTTTCCCGGTTTACTTTTCCTTTTTCTCTGGAGTTTTGCAACATCATAGAATAAAGTCAAAACCTTACGATATTTTGATTGCAAAACTGCATTTACGGAGATTTTTCCTTCAATTACAATAGATGTGGTCATATTCTCCTTCCTTTATATTCTCAATTCAGTTTTCTTTCTCTTTTGGAGTCAATATTTGAATTTTTTATTATTTTTCTATATCAAAAGCTTCTTCAAGGTTTTTTCCTCTAAAATATGGGTCATCTCGAGAACACAATCCTTGTCTGATGGCAAACATACATTTTTATAAAGCATTTTATTTAAATCTCGCCCAATTTCTGTCAATGAATATTCTATTTTTACTGGACTCTTCTCTACAATCTCTTTTTTAACAATACTCTATTGCTAATTATTCCTATTAAATAAATTTTTTCAAAAAGGGCTATTTGAGTAAATTTATGTAAATCCTAATAAGAATTTATTTCCTAAATGAACGTTTTCCAAATATTTTTTTGCAACTCTTAGACATCTCTCAGCTTGGTTTCGTGGAGTAATCCCTAAATCTTTCATTTGGTAGTCTCCATGGAATACTAACAAACTGTAGGGTATTTCTCTGTTTATAGAACCAACAAATTGGGCAATTTGTTCGACTTCTTCATGATTTGTATACCCAGGAACCAATAAAGTACACGCACTCATTTCAGGCAAATTATTTCTTGTTCCGAAATATTTTTTAGCGAGAAATTTAAAATTTTCTAATGTCCTTTTGTTGCTAACACCACATAATGCAAGATTTAATTTCTCATTATAGCTTTTTAAATCGAATTTGATATTACCTCCTGTTTTAATAGCAATTTGCATACATTTCTCAACCCATTCCTGATTCCCGCTGCCATTCCATTCCCAACAAAATCTCATAATTCTTTTTTCTTCCTCTATTTTTTGAAGGATATTTTCAGCTAGGTTAAGTGAAAATGGTAATTGAGCTTCTGGAGTACCACCAAAATAGCATAAACACGTAATCTTCTGGTTTTTTATTATTTGCTTAGCTAAGGTCTCAACATCGAATAGATGCTTTTTTATAAAAAGTTTATGAGAAGCATTCTGACAAAAAAGACAGTCAAAAGTGCAACCATATAGAAAAGCCGCATAGCTGTATGTGCCAAATTCAGGTCCATCATAGTTTGAATACTCTGGGTAACCAGATGAAGTTCCCGCGGGACAACACCAGCTATTGCAGCAATTTGTTGGATTTGGATCTATATAACCATGAATATATCCTTTCGATTTTGTTGGGTACGGTAATTGCCCCGAGTTTCTTAGTTGAATATTTCTTAAACCACAATAGCTTACATCTAATTCAGATAAAGAGCATTCATTAATACATAAATTACATTTTAACTTTATATTTAGTCTTTCTGCCTTAGGAGGTTTTTCTGGCAGTTCTACAAGCTGACGAACTTGTTTGTGAACATTTAAAATATGAGGTTTAACTTGACTCCAATCTCCTTCTAAAATACAATTTCTACATACTTGTAGAACCTCAGAGATTAACCTATCAATTTTCCCGCAAAATTTACAGGTTCCCATACTTACAATTTTTTCTTTAATAATAAAAAGGTTTGACCAGATTTTTGTTTTGGATTGTTTTTAACCATAAATCCCTCAAAACCATTATTAGTAAATGAATTATTAAACATTTTTAATTCATTATCATCTTTAGGGTAAAATTCAATTATAATCCTTCCGTTAATTTTTAAAATTTTATTCAAATATTTAGCTGTATCATGAAGAAGCTTAATTTTTTCTCCATTATTTTCCTTTCCGTGTAGTATAAAATTGTATGATGATATTGAGATTATATGATCGACTGAAACAAACCTAATTGGTAAAAAATTAATATCAGCTAATAAATATTCTAATTCTTTATACTCTTTAAAATTCCTTTTCTTTTCTCTAGCTTTTGATAACATATCGTTAAGAATGTCAATCCCTATAACTCTAAAACCATTTTCAATCAAGATTTCTGATGAAAAGCCTGTTCCACACCCTAAATCTAAGATTAAATGTGAATCTCCCCTCATGGTCCCGCTGTCTTCACTGTCATTCAATTTTTCGTCGCAAAGATACTGAATACTGAATAAAGTGGATTTCTTTTGATTACGCTCCATCCATTTTGAACTATCATATTCTTCTGCTTTATCATTCATATAATCATCTGGAAATCTAGGGCATCGATTTTTTCTTACCATAAGCGATCACAAATATAAAAATCATTTAAATATTTAAATAACTAAACTGAATATATCATAAAAAAAATAATTTTAAGTTAATAAAGACAATAAAAAAGATTTAGGTTTGCATATGTCTGGAAAAAATACAATTCTTATAGTTGACGATGAGCCTGATATTGTCAACCTTACAGAAAAATTTTTAAAATTGGGGGATTTTGATACAATTACGAGCAGCAATGCCAAAGAGGCTATGAAAATCATAGAAGAAAGTTATGATAAAATAGCCCTAATATTATTAGACATCATGATGCCAGGTCGAAGTGGCTATTCCGTCCTGGAGGAAGTCAAAAACAATGAAAAGTATAAGGATATTCTTGTAGTTTTATTTACTGTAAAAAGTTTTAATGAAGATGTTCAAAAGGGTAAAAAATTAGGTGCTGATGCCTATATTACTAAGCCTTTTTCGGGTAAAGAACTTTTAAACAGAATAAAAGAGATTTTAGAAAAGCATAATTAAACTTTTAGATTAGATATCAAAGTTACATATAGATAAGTAGAGTATTGGTTGTATCTATTTCTTACATTAAAATGAGAATCTCATTAAGCGAGATCAAAATAAAGTTTAAATACTCATTAAAAACAAATAAAATATTATGGAACGTAATGAGTTTTACGGATATATATTTTTACTTATAGGAATCGCATCAGTTGGCTATTTATCATGTGTATTAATTGCTGGTACTTTTTATACTCTAAATCATTTGGAACAAGCTGGAGTATTGTTAATTGATTTTGTTATTAATATAATATTGTTGGCAATCTGTGTTATAGTTTTTTTATAATACCAGGATTATATTTTTTAAAGAAAGTAAAAATGGTTGAAAAAGTCTTATAAGAAGCACATAATTTGAATGGAAAAAATCAATATAATTTTTTGTTTGCTTTTTGTTAATTTATTTAATTTAAAGGACAATTATGTAATTGAAATTTCAGATCTATCATATTTAATCTAAAAATTTTTATATCATTTGAGCGAATTATCTTCATCTATTAGAAAATTAAAATAGAAGATTTGAAGAGCTAATTAAAATGGTATTTGAAGCAGAACGTGATAAAATTCCTTTTTTTAAGCAATATTTTTCTGTTATCATATTAGTTGCTAACATATTAGTATTTATATGGCAACTTTTGGATCCTACAGGGCAAATGCGCATAGAATACGCTTTTGTACCTGCGGATTTCTTTGCAGGTCGAAATTGGTGGACTTTAATTACTTCGATGTTTATGCATGGCAATTATGTACACATTATCATGAATATGTGGTTTTTCCTTGTTATAACTGATAATTGTGAACATGCGATGGGTCATTTCCTATATTTATTTACTTATTTTATCTCAGGAATTTTTGGCAGTTTACTTCATGCTGTGAGCACTTTAATTATTCCAATACCTGGATTTGCCATGATTCCTTCATTAGGAGCCTCTGGAGCGATATTTGGACTTATGGGTGTTTACTTAATTCTCTATCCTCACAATAAATTTTATGGGCCATCAATAACAGGGTTTTCAACGCGAAAAGTAAGTGCTGAGTATTTTATTTTGACATACTTTATAGCTGAATTGATTTATGCCATTTATTCGTTGATGGATCCATTTGGGGCGGGCCAAACAGCTCATTTTGCCCATGTAGGGGGATTTATTGCTGGAGCAATAATAGCTGGAATATATAAAGGAGTGAAAGGTACATCTTATACGAAGAAACCGAAATAATATTATTATTTGTAATTTTTTCCTTTTTTTTCTTTAATGTCAAACAACACTCACCCGACAAAAATAATTAGGCTCTCTGAAGGCAATAGAAAGGTTTATCTTCGTGTATTCCTTATTTTATGTAATGCCAGCTAAACCTTCTGAAATTAAAAAAGCTACAATCCA
>Ga0307426_1000023_pt1 | contig 74031 bp, 64 predicted proteins | sample SalMarWE160340MG_FD_202165 | JGI IMG/M metagenome (GOLD analysis project Ga0307426, IMG submission 202165) | Salt marsh sediment microbial communities from the Plum Island Ecosystem LTER, Massachusetts, United States - WE1603-40 | ecosystem: Environmental > Aquatic > Marine > Intertidal zone >... | reverse complement strand
GGATTCATTATCTCTTTAACCCCTTCTTATTTATAAGTGAATTATAACTACTAAAGACACCAAAAATAAAAGTCCTATGTGATAGCAAACTTGAATATGACGGAGAGATTAACCGAATTATTAAAAATTTAGAAGAATTAATTAATAAAGTTAAAGATATGCCATTTTTCATCGATGTTATATATATAGGGCACCCAGATTATGAAGAACGTAATAATTTAACCAAATTAGTGAACTTAACAAAAGGGGATTTTTATGAGATAAGTGATATTAAAGATCTAAAGCCATTGTTAATGGAACTTTCATATAAAAAAAAAATAACAAAACCGGTATTTGGCAAGCAAGAAATTCGTATGATTCATGAGGAAAATCAACCATTTTATATTAATTTAGCAGATGACCCTGAAAGAGTAAATGAAGTATCAACTTGTTCTATTTGTTTTCAGCAAGACAATGAAGGTATAGTGAGGTGTCCTTCATGTTATACAGTAGCTCATGAAGTATGTTGGGCACAATGGGCAGAAACATCTAATATTGGAATTCCACATGTATATCGATGCCATAATTGCTTTAATATCTTGAAATTAGATAAGAATTATATTATCGAGGTGCAAACTGGTAAAATTCCTACTATTGCTGAATTAAATAAGATGAAAAAGAAAAATGTAGTTGAATATTTACGCGAAATAGAAGCTCAAAGCAAGCCTCAAGTAGTACAAACTGAAGATCCATTCGCAGCGGATATTAGAGCAATGATTGACGTAAAGAGAGAAGAACCTATAGTTCCAGAAACAAAAAAGAAAAAAAAGAAAACGGCATTTATCAGTATTTGTCCTAATTGTAGCAAGATTATAATAGGCTATAAGACAAAATGCCCTAAATGTGGTTTTAAATTATCCTAAATTTACAATTTTTAAGTCTTATATCAGATTCGAATAAAAATTTAGATTTCCCTTAAACTTATTAATCTTTACACGAAATTTATATTAGATAAATCGTAATTTTATTAATACTTAAATTCTCTTCAAAAAACATGGAATCCACTAAGAGTGAAGATTGCCTTATCTTTTATGCTTTCACTCCAGAAATTACTAAAATGCGTCAAGTTTTCAGTTCAATCTCAGATTTTATGAAAAATAAACAATTAACAGATCCGTCTGATAGATTTAACCTTATTGTGTTTCAACATGATGGACCAAATTATTTAGATCATTTTACCCTTGATCAAGAACATATTCTTAAAACATTGAAATCTATGAGTGGGGATATTACTAATGCAAATATCGCTGGTGGAATTTTTATTGCAATCACCTTTATAATTGAAGTATATAAGAAAATTTCTGAGAAAATTTTTAGATTATTAATATTGATAGATGACGGAGCATATGATATCCCCTCTGAATATCTTCCTCCTATAGAAGAATTAATTAAAGTAGTTAAAGATATGCCTTTTTTTATTGATATTATACGAGTAGGTCCACCAAATTCAGAAATAAGTCCAAAATTAATGAAATTAACAAAATTGTGTAATGGTGAATTCTACGAGATTGCTACCATTCGGGATCTAAATCCTATCTTGACAACATTATCAGAGAAGAAGTACATCTCAGAGCCTTCATTTATTAAACAGAGGCTCCGAATGATTTTACCTGACAATCAACCCTTTTATATAAATTTAGCTGATGAGCCTGAAATTGTTGAAGAAAGAGTTACATGTTCTATTTGTTTTAAAAGTGATAATGAAAATATTGTAAAATGTCCGTCTTGTGGAAGTGTGGCTCATAAAGTATGTTGGGCTCAATGGGCTGAAACATCTAATATTGGGATACCTCATGTATTCCGGTGTCATAATTGTTTTAACATATTAAAGCTTGATGAAAATTTTGTACATGATGTAAAAACGGGCAAAATTCCTACTATTGCAGAATTGAGTAAGGTTAAGAAAAAGAATATTATTGAATATATGCATGAATTAGAAGCTAAAAGCAAACCTAAAGTAGTACACGCAGAAGATCCAATAGCGGTTTCGATTAGGGCAAAAATAGCAACTGAAGAAGGAAAAACTCAATCTAAAAAAAATAAAAAGAGAGTACATGTAAATATTTGTCCTAATTGTAGTACAATCATAAAGGGTGCGCGAAAGAATTGCCCTTCATGTGGTTTTGTTTTATTTTAGTAAATTTTTTTTTGTGAATAATTTATCTATAAAATTATTTGATCTTTCCATATTTCTTTGAGAATGTTGATTAGTGAAATATAAAAAATTAGATAGGAATTTAAAGTAAGCTTAGATATTATCTAGTCGTTTTCATAACAATATTTACAGCTATATCTTTAGGAACTCCATAAATTATTAAAATATCAAATTTTCCTTTCATAAAGATTGATCCATCGGCAAATTTTTGAAGATACCTAATTTTAACTCTTACTTTTTTGATTAATCTAACGAAACGCAGAATTTCAACTATTACAGCCGCAAATAATAGGTATCCAATGTAATATTTTAGAGTGAAAATGCCAATTATTATGTAAACAATTATTTTTAAAACAAATAAAGCCCAGTTTGCCTTATATATTCTGAGTACTTTAATAGATTTATCATAACTCAATCGTCCATAATTATAGATTAAACTTTCTCTCTTGCCTTCTTTTTTATATCTTATCTTCTTTATGAGACCTTCCCAAATATAGGGATTAAAAGGCCATAAAATAATACTGAATAAGTCAAATAGCATTTTCCAACTATTATAAGTTTCCTCATGTCTGAAGTAAAAATTTTTTGAAGATGCCAATATCTGGATTTTTCTACTCCTCTGATTAATTAGTGAAATCAAAATCGATATAACCAATAAGATAAATTCAAAAATGAAAAAAATCCCTACAAATTTTAATATAAGATCTAGAAGCTGTGATGTTGATAGACTGTTAAAAAATGAAGATAAATCTATGGATAAATATTGTGAAATGATAATTACGTATTGAATAAAAAAAACACCTTCTACTGTGATTAAACCACTTGATAATAAATAAAACTCGAGAAATATCATGAAGCTACAATAAATAATTGCTTGAATATAGTGCCGAATGGATAGGAATGCTATAAATGTTATTGACCAAAAAGGGAAAAATGAAGCTAAAATAAAATTATTATAATAATTTCCTTCTGCTGGAACGTCAAATATGAAATAAAAAATAAGACCAAATATGAAACCAGTGCCAAAAATTACCACTGTTGATAATAAATAATACTTTATGGATTGCCTTTCATATAATTCCACATCTGTCCAATTATCAAATAGTCTTTCACCAGATTCGGCTATAATAGTCTCCTTATCAAAATCAATCCATTTTTTTTTAACTAATTTTTTAATTTTTTTTTCTGAACTGGGCATTTTTTCCTCAGGATGTCTTTTAATAAAAATTATTATAATTTCCCAAGTTAATATCCAAAAATATACAAATAGAATGATCAAAAGAACTAAAGTGAAATTAACTGAAAAATTAATTTCTAAAAAAATGAACTGAAAAAATACTGCAAATACACCTTCCTGTAAAATTACAAAAAATAAAACAAGTACAACAGTAATTTTTATTAAAACCATAATTACACCATCAATAAAAAAATCAATAACTTCATAAAAATAAAAAATTGTAATAAATATCATAAATTCAATTAAGTTTAATTGCTGCTTAAACAAAACAAATCTAGCACTCTCTAAAAATATTCTAATAGGTTCGAAATAGGTTGAAGCAATATAAAAAATTGTAATAATTATTATAAAAATAAGAACAAATATTGCCCCTATAAATGTAAGTACTTTACCTTTATCTGAATTTATATAATATAACTCCAATTTAATTTACAAACCTCCGATTATATCCTGTATAATTGTTTTTAATTCAATAATTAGATCAATACTTAATGGAATAAAGCCAAAAGTACCACTGAAATGTATTTTTGCTGAAATATTTGTCTCATCGAATAATTCATTAAAATAAATTAATATATTTTCAATAAAGTCTCCTGTTTCCAATACTAATCTAATAGTTATTTCGACAAGAGTATCGAAGCTTAACATAATCAAATTTGTTAAAAAGCTAGCAATTGAAAAATTTAGTATTAATGGTTGTCCTGAACTTAAGGACTCCATTCCTTTAAGAGGTTTTAACAAACGATATGTTTGATTTCTAAAAAATAAATCAAGGTAGACATCAATATTTTGAATAGTTGCCCAACCCTTATTTGTAAAGTTTATATAAGCAGATTGGAAATATCCTTCAGATATAAAATATGGTATAGAATTTAACCAGAGTTGCCTAATAAATTGATTTAGGTAAATCTCAGCTAAAGTCTCATTCCTAACAGCCTCAATTATTTGTTCAACTGTTGTTATTGTATAGTTAAGGTGAGAATTAATTTCTGACATCAATGTTTCATTTTGAAGAACTTCATTTACCGCCTCCGTGAAATTTATTTGATTTTCTTTAATATATGTAAAAACATCCTCCATAAATGTATCAAAACTGTCTACATTTATATTTTCTTCAGTATAATTACTAAAATCATAAGTAATACTAATTTCTGAAAGAGAAATAAACCATAGAATTTGAAAAATAACGATCCCAAAAATTAATAATGCTACTGGTGCATTCTTAATGACTTTAAAATGTGAAATTTGTCTTAATTTTTTTCTACTATATTTTCTCTTCATAGTTTTATGATTCTAATTAAATGCGTTTTCCAAAGAATTCAATATCTATTAATGTAAGTATGTTTATTAAAAGTTGTCTAAAATTCTTCATGAATGTATTTTCTTTACTTAGTGATCGCAATTTGAGAATTTTTGAAATAAAATAATATAAGCCATATATTTAAATAATTTAGGGCAAAACAATTAATAAGATAATTTGTAGATCTTTTTAAAATAGAATTAAATTAAAGTTGAAAACAATGGATTCAGATTTATTTACATTTATTGTTGGCGGTAAAGCTGGAGAAGGGGTAAAAAAAGCAGGTTCTGTAGCTGCACACATTTTCTCAAGCATGGGACGCCATGTATTCCAAATGGATGATTATATGAGTTTAATAAGAGGTGGGCATAACTTTTCTGCTATAAGTACAACACCAAGATGGATAAGTAGTCATTATATGAAGGCAAACCTAGTGGTAAATCTTGATAAAAGAAGCTGTGAAACACATACCAATGATATTGCAGAAAATGGGATTATGGTTTATAATTCAGGAGAACAAGAATTTGAAACTGGCATTGGTATTCCTTTAACAACAGAAGCAGAAAATTACCCAATGAAAAAATTAATGTTTGGTGTTGGTGCGGTAGCAATATTAGCTGCAACAATTGGATTTGAAGGAGAAAAAATGAATCAGATTATTAAAGAGGAATATCCAACAGGAATTGAAGATAATATCGCCTTTGCAGATACAATTTATAATATGGTCTACCCTTATTGTGGAAAGAAATTTACCTTAGAGAACGGTGACAAAAAGAGACCAATTATCACAGGAAATGAAGCAATCAGCTTAGGAGCAATTGCTGGGGGTTTAAACGTTTACTATGGATATCCTATGACTCCTGCATCATCAATTTTACACTTTCTTGCTCAACAAGCTGAAAATTTTGGTTTAGCAGTGGTTCATGCTGAAAGTGAAATAGCAGTTATTAATATGGCAATTGGTTCAGCTTTCACAGGAGCAAGAGCTATGGTTGGTACGAGTGGAGGAGGTTTTGCACTTATGACAGAAGGTTTTTCATTAGCAGGGATTACAGAAACACCTTTATTGGTCATATTATCTCAAAGACCAGGACCCGCGACAGGTGTTCCCACTTATACAGAACAAGCAGATTTAGCTTTTGCTTTGACCGCAGGTCATGGAGATTTCTTACGGATAGTTGCCTCCCCTAGAACCGTTAGAGAGGCATATTTTCTAACTGCCGAAATGTTAGATTTGGTATGGAAATTTCAGACTCCAGCGATATTACTTACTGAAAAACATCTCTCAGAAAGTAGTATGACAGTCGAAATTGATTTAGAAAAGGCGAAATGGGCTGAGCCTAAAATGCATGAAAATGGTGAATATAAACGATATTTAGATACTGAGGATGGGATTTCTCCAATGCTTTTTCCACCATCTAAAAATATTATGAAATGGAACAGTTATGAACATGATGAATTTGGAATTACAACCGAAAATGCTGAGATGATTTCATTCATGCATGATAAAAGAAATAAAAAATTAGATGCACTTATAAAATACTTAAAGAAACAAAATACTGTCAATATTATACGTGGAGAAAATCCTACTAATATTTTCTCCTACGGTTCAACTTATATGAGTGTTTTAGAGGCACTTAAATATGGAAGAATGAATCCTACTAGTATTGCACCAATATATTTGAGTCCCTTACCTATTTGGGAATTAGAGGAATTCAAGGATCAAGATAATATAGTTATCGAACAAAGTTCTACAGGACAGTTTACTAAGCTACTAAAAGAAAAAGCAGGATTAGGAATTAGATCTACAATTAAACAATATAATGGTAGGCCATTTGATCCAGTTGAATTATCAAAAAAAATAAAGGAGGTGCTTTAACTAAATGGAAGATCTTAAAACTTATGCTGAAATAACTTGGTGCCCTGGATGCGGAAATTTTGGTATTTTCACAGCCATCAGGAATGCAATTCCACTATTAGAAGAGAAGGGTATTAAACGAGAGAATGTTGTTATGACAGCTGGGATAGGATGCCATGCAAAAATTTTTGATTATCTTAATTTAAGTGGAATTTATTCATTGCATGGGAGAGAAATAGCCACTGCCTCTGGATTCAAAATTGCTAATCCGAATTTAAAAGTACTAGCTTTTTCTGGTGACGGAAGTGGATTAGGAGAAGGATTAGCCCATACTCTCTTTGCAGCAAAACGTAATATGGATATCACAATGATATTGCACAATAATGGAGTTTATGCTTTAACAACAGGCCAGTTTTCTCCTTTAACCCAAGAAGGTTGGAAAGGTCCTTCTACCCCAAATGGAAGTTTTGAAATCCCCTTTAATTCAATGTCTTTAATGATTGAGACTGGTGCTACTTTCGTAGCTAGGGGCTTTGCGGGAGATATAAAGCATCTCACTGATCTTATATTGCAGGGAGTGGAACATAAAGGTTTCGCTTTCATAGAAATCTTACAACCAGCTGTTCCATACCATAATTGGGAAGAATATAGGGAAAATATTGAGTATCTTGAAAACGAACCAGAAAATTACATGGATGCAATAAAAATATCTAAAGAAAAGCATAAATTTACTTTAGGTGTGTTTTATCGAACTCACCGACCTATTTATCACAAGGAACTTTATGGAGATCATAATCCTATTGCTAATAGACTGTCAAGGGAAACACGGCTAAATAAAATCCGCAAAATTCTTGGATCTAAATAATGAATAAGTTTTATTTTTAATTTTTTTAAGTACTATTATAAAAATTTAAAGTATAGGACATACTCGAAATATTTACCTAGGAGAAAATGTTCCTTGATCTACATCTTTGATAAATTTTATTAATCCATCAAAATATATTTTCTGATCGTCATAAAAGGCACAATGGCTACCGTTGGGGCATAAAAGAAATTGTCCCTGCTGTACTTGGGTTGATACCCATCTCAGATGTTCTGGATCCATAGTATCGTGAGTAGCTCCGATTACTAATGTAGGTATTTTTATTTTTGGCAAATCAGAGATTCTATCCCAATTTTCTAACTTTCCACTGATACCAAATTCACTAGGTCCCTGCATTGGCACATAGACATCTTCATTAAGGTGTTTGAACGTTCGATTAATAGGTTCTGGCCACTGATCAATTGGTATACGAAGAAAATGTTCAGCATAATAATTAGGCAGCAATAACTCCATGTAACGAGGTTTATCAAAATCTCCTTTGGCTTCCAACTCCCTAATTTCAGCTAATACTTTGGGATTAAGTTTAGGCCCTAGTACTTCATCAGCATATTTCCCATAAGCTGGGGCGCTCATCATCATATTGGAGATAACTAGAGCCTTGAGATTATCCTGATATTTCAGAGCATACTCAACTGCTAGTATACCACCCCAAGATTGCCCTAACAGGTAGAAGTTTGATTTGTTTAATTTTAGGGCTTTTCTAACCTGCTCTACTTCCTCGACAAATCTGGATGTCTCCCATAAGCCGGGTTCTGTAGGTTGATCACTATAATAGGATCCCAACTGGTCGTAATAGTAGTATTCAATTCCCTCTGCTGGAAGGAAGCTATCAAAACATTCAAAATATTCATGGGTTCCACCAGGACCTCCATGCAAAAGAAGTATTCTGATTTTGGGATTATTTCCAATCCTTTTCGTCCAGACTTTAAATTCACCGAATGGCGTCTGGATGGGTATCATCTTTATTCCACCAGTTAAAATATCTTCATAACCAGTAGTATTAAAGTAATCACTTAGAGTTTTTTCAGATGGCATAATAAAAATTACATTGTTTAAAATTGGTTTTTTACGCTTTGGATTAATAATATAGTTCTAAGAGAATTTATTATTTAATTTTTATGTTTTGAAAATATTGAGTATTCAGTTAAATTTATCGTTATTTTTTTCAATTTCTTTAAGGATTTTTGAATACAGAGCAGAGGATATCCTAAAAGTAGTATTTTCTACGAGATTATGAAGAAAATTTTTACATTTTTCTACATTAATAAATTTTAAGCGCGGTGCTTTGATAAGGGCACCTATAGTACCCGTGATTTTTAAGCCTAATGTCCTATCAATCTCCCGTGCTGCTAAATCATCAATAATAATAACACTTTCACCAGTATTATCTTGAAATTTCTTTGCAAGGTCTAATACAGACGCTTCTCCAGTATTAATATGTAATTCAATGATATTAACAATAAAATTCGATATGCTTTCAATAAAATGGAAGAAATAAGCGCAGCTGCAGAAGAGCAAACTGCTTCTATGGAAGAGATTACCTCTACGGTGCATAAATTAGGGACAAAAGCAGATGAATTAATGAGATTATTAAATACAAAAGACACCTCTGTTGTAAAAAAGAAAATCTTCAAATCTAAGAAAATAAAAGTAAAAAAAAAAGATATATAAATGAAAATGATGATAGTTAATACTTTTTTAGAAGAACTTCCCGCAAGTTTCAAATTACTTTTTTTTCCTTAATTTCCCCTTATATTTAGGAGTAAAAGGAACTTCTTGTAAATTTTTGAATCAGTTTTCAGGCGTTCTTAACTTTTTAAGCATATACTTCACTAATGTATTAAATTACCATTCAATAATTTCATTCATTGCCACTCTTATTTTTCTGCTCTTCTAAACAGAATTCGCATTCCTCAACACCAGCTTTATCACAGACTTTGCATATATGCTTGTATCCTACATCCTTACCTGCTCTCCTTTTTGGTGAAAAAATTATAGAAATTACAAAAATAACACTTATAGTTATGGTGATTGTAGAACCAGATGGCAAGTTAAGGATATAAGATAGATACAGCCCTACAAAGGATGAAACCGCTCCGAATAGTATTGAAAGTAATAAGATCCGATTTATCTTATAGCTCCATTGGTATGCAGCAGCAGCAGGAGTTGTAATCATTGCAAACACTAAGATTGCCCCTATTGCCTTTAAGGAGACAACAATAGCTAATGAAATTAATATAAGAAATAAGTAAGAAATAAGCCTTACAGGTAACCCTGTTGCACTGGCCATTTCATCATCGAAAGTTATAAAAAATAGTTCCTTTTTCATAAAAAAAATGATCATAATGATTATGATACTAATAGAGATTAATAACACCAAATCTTCAGTTGTGACTATCAAAACATTTCCAAATAGAATAGCAGTAACAGCAGCGTTATATGTTTTAATCAGACTTATAAATAATACTGCAAGAGCCATTGTTAGAGAAAAAATAATCCCTACAGCAACATTATTATCCTCTATATAACCCTTCTCATTTATGAAACCAATTGTCATCGCTGCCCCAGTACTAAAAAGGAAGATTGTAACAAACGGATTTATTCCCAAGAGTATTCCCAAAGCTCCTCCTGCAAAAGAAGAATGTGCAATTCCTGCTCCCATAAAAACTAAACCTCGTAGTATTATAAAAACACCCACAAGACCGCAAATAATTCCTACTATTATTGATGTGATCAACGCACGTTGGAGGAATGTATACTTTAATAAAACTTCGAAAAAATTTTCAAATAACATGATAAATCTTTACTTTTCTATTAATATTTTGAGTAAAATTATGGAAAACTCCTTTAAATTTTTTTTTATAGATTTACTATCTTAAAGTTTAAATTAAATTATATACGAATGATCGTAAATACAAACCATCATAAAATTAAGAATAATTTTGATTATGAAAAACATGAAAAGAAGTAAAAGAGTAACATTTGTTATCTTTTTCATCTTTTTATTAACAATAAGTATTGGATTAAATACATGTCAAATAAATAAGCAAGCTGCCAATACATTAAATTCTTTTAAAGGAGCAAATATTTCTTTGAAAATTGTGGCAACAATTACGATAATAGAAGATGCAGTTCAACATGTTATTGGACAAGATGTCCCTGTTATTGTTCCTGGATCAGCAGATCCCCATTCGTACGAACCAACATCTAATGAAATTTTGGCTCTTGAAAATGCTGATATCATCTTTCGCATGGGACTTGAGGATCTTGAGCCTTGGTGGCGAACTGAATGGGAGGACGCGTATGTTGTTAAATTAATTGATTCAAATATGCTTAGAGTAGACCCTTTACTTGGGTTTGTTAATCCCCATGTTTGGATGGATCCGAATAATATGAAAAATTTTACACACGAAATTAATCAGACTCTATGGATTAAAGACCCCTTACTTTCAAATAAGTGGATTTTTTCAAATAACACTTTGAATTATTTAACTATCCTTGATAACTTATTAATTACAATTCAGAATGCCAAAATCACTTTTAATGGAATGAAAGTTGTTGTTAATCATCCCGCTTATTTCTATTTGTTCCAAGAAAATCTTTTAAATTTAACCCGATTAGGAACCATTGAAAAAGGAGAAGATCAAGAACCTTCTGCTATCGAGATCACAGATATTATAAAAATAATGAGGGAAGAAGGATGTCATCTTATTGTTACAGATCCCCAACATAGAACTGAGAATATCTATGAAATAGCTAGGGAAACACAATCCAAAATTGCCTTACTCACTCCCCTTTTGAATGTAGAAGTCAATTGGAATAAAGAACAGATATTAATTTCAAATTATACCCAGATGATCGAGTATGATATATGGGCTTTAAGCAATCCAATCAATCCACCAAATTTAATAGATATAATAGGAATTATAGTTACTTTTGGGTTAATTATAATCGCACTCTTAATTTTATTTGTTTACGTAAGGAGGAGAAAATAAGCTTAAATCACCTTTCACATAAATAAAGGATGTTATTAAATGGAACCAGTTATAAGTTTTAAAAATGTTTTTGTTAAATATCAGAATATAATTGCTTTAAGGAACATTAACATAAATATTTATCAAGGAGATTATATTGGCATTTTTGGTCCAAATGGTTCGGGAAAAACTACTTTTCTAAAGACTATAATAGGACTTGTTGAACCAGACAACGGGATGGTTACAGTATTAGGCTCTGAAGACATCAAAAAAGTACGGACAAATGTTGGTTATGTTCCTCAAAATATTTCGGTTAAAAAAACCTTTCCAGCAACAGTATTAGAAGTAGTGGAAATGGGGTTATTTGGCAAAATTGGATTTATGAAGCCTTTAAGACCCGAAGATAAAAAGCAAGCAGAAGAAGCACTTCACATAGTTCACCTTGAAATGTATAAGAATCGTCCCATTGGACATTTATCTGGAGGAGAACTTCAGAAAGTAATGGTTGCCAGGGCAATCGCCTCAAAACCCAATATTTTACTCCTTGATGAACCCACTAGTGCCTTAGATTTTATGATGGTAAAAGACTTGATGAAATTGTTGGTCGATCTAAATAATAAACTCAATATCACTATTATCGCAATTAATCATCATCTTGATTTGTTGCAACCATATTGTACTAGGTTATTACTTATGGATGGGACTATAATATATGATGGAAAGCCAGATAACAATGAAATAGATGATATAATTAAACAAATTTTTAGTTTTTAAATTAAATGTAGATTAAGGTTATGAATTGATGATAGATTTAGACTATAATGTATTAAAATTTTTGTATAACATCAAAAAGCCCATAAAGATAAGTCAAATGGCTCGTAAGCTTGAAATAAAACATAGCACACTCGGTAGTTGTGTAAAAAGGCTAAAAACGAATGGATATGTTAATTATGAACCTTTTTACGAAGTAATTTTAACCAATAAAGGTATAGATGTTGCAAGAGAATTGTTAAGACACGAATGCTTGCTTGAATTACTTTTCTTTAACGAATTAGGAATGACAGCGGAAGAAGCTCATGCTGAAAGCGCAAAATTTAATCTTTTATTATCGTGTAATACGATAAATAAGATATGCGAAAAGTATGGGCATCCAAAAAAATGCCCTTGCGGAGACGAAATAATTAATTCGAAAAATTGCTCTTGTGAACTAGAGTTCAAAACCTAACATTATAACTAAAATAAATACTCTACATAAAATTCTTGGATCTAAATGAAGAAATTTATGAATTTTGAAAGTATTTAGTATTAAATTAATTTCTATATGTTTAACTCATTTTAATGTTTAAAAGAGAATCAAGAATTTTTGAAGATTTATCAATAAATTTATATAATAAATCTTTTATTCTTGTTTTAAAATTTAAATTTAATTTGGCATAAAAAACCTTCCAGAAAAATGTCAGAAGAAAAGGGAGAATTGGATGAGAAGGATAAGAAGGAGGCTTTTAATACGGAAGTATCAAGTGGTCTAAAATTTCCAGTTATTGGTATTGGTGCATCTGCGGGAGGTTTAGAAGCATTTGAGCAATTTTTTACAAATATACCCTCAGATACAGGAATGGCTTTTGTTTTGGTAACTCATTTAGATCCTACTCATAAAAGTATTTTGAGTGATTTAATAAAGAGATATACTCGAATGACAGTTGTTCAAGCAGAAGATAAAGAGCTGATTAAGCCTAATTGGGCATATATAATACCTCCTAATCAAAATATGACTATAAAAGAAGGTAAACTCCATCTCACTGAACGTTTAGAATTTAAGGGTATGCGATTGCCTATAGATCAGTTTTTCCGCTCTTTAGCTGAAGAAAAGCAAGAAAAAAGTATAGGTATTGTGCTATCTGGAACTGGAACAGATGCAACCCTTGGCTTAAGGGAAATAAAGGGTGTTGGTGGGATGGTAATGGTTCAAGACCCCGTAACAGCTAAATACGATGGAATGCCAAGAAGCGCAATAGACAATGTTATCGTTGATTTTATTTTACCTCCAAATGAGATGCCTGAATATCTAATAAAATATGTCAAGCATTTACCCTCGGATATCGAACAATTAGGAGCAAATATAAAAATAAGAGATAGCTTAGAAGAAATATTTACTTTATTGCACAACAAAGTTGGACATGATTTTTCTGCTTATAAATTAAACACGCTTTTTCGACGAATTGAAAGGCGTATGACTGTGTGTCATATTACTCAATATTCAGATTATATTCAATATTTAAAGGACTATCCAGAGGAAATAGACAATCTTTTTCGAGAACTTTTAATTGGAGTTACCAATTTTTTCCGAGACAAAGAAGCATTTAAAACTTTCAACGAACAAGTTGTCTCAAAGCTTTTTGAAAATAAAAATCCAAGAGATACTATTCGTATTTGGATTCTTGGCTGTTCTACCGGAGAAGAGGCTTATTCCATCGCAATGTTAGTAAAAGAAAGAATTGACTTGCTAAATAAAGAAATTAAAGTCCAAATATTTGCTACTGATATTGATGCTAGAGCTATAGATAAAGCACGACAAGGAATTTTCCCTGATAATATTATCGTTGATATTCCTCTTGATTTAATCACTAAATATTTTTCGTTAGAAAATAACTTTTACCAAATTAAGAAAAAGATTCGAGATATGATTGTATTTGCTGTGCAGAATGCTATCACTGATCCGCCATTTTCGAATGTTGATTTAATTTGTTGTAGGAATCTTTTAATTTATTTAACACCTGAAATTCAAAAAAAGTTATTATTGCTTTTTCATTATTCATTAAATCAAAATGGTTATCTTTTTTTAGGGAATTCAGAATCAATAAATGAATTTGCCAATTATTTCAATGTAATTAATAAAAAGTGGAAAATCTTCCAAAAAAAAGAAATAAATTTAATCGATAGAGATTTCACAAGACCTTTCCCTCCCTTGGTTGATTACACTCATAAACGGAAACCTCTTGAGAAAAAAGAGATCCCCACAAAAATTAATTATCGTAATTTAATAGAACAATTATTAATTGAGAAGTATGCCCCCACGAGTGTTATTATTAACGAAAAGTTTAATGTTTTATATACACATGGACATACTTACAAATTTTTAGAATTACCTTCTGGGGAAACAAACCTAAACCTCTTAAATATGGCTCGAGAAAGTTATAAACTAAAATTAATAGCTGGATTAAGAAAATTAACCTTAACTAAAAAGGAAATTCGTTTCAATAATTTAAAAATTGACGAGGATGGAAATTACATATCATTCAATTTGATTCTTAGCCCAATTTTAAATCCTAAACCTATGGAAGATTTAATTTTAATTCAATTTGAAGAAATTTACCCTAAAAAAGATGAAAAAGAAAAATCTATAACAGAAGAAACTGAAGATGTAAGTCAACTGCGTATCAAGCAACTTGAAATGGAATTAAGTTCAACTAAACAGTATTTACAAACTACTATTGAAGAGTTAGAAACTTCAAATGAAGAACTGAAATCTACAAATGAGGAATTACAATCTACAAACGAGGAACTTCAAAGTACAAACGAAGAATTACAAACATCCAAAGAAGAATTACAATCTATAAATGAGGAATTAGTTACTGTAAATACAGAATTAGATGCAAAAATTGTTGAAATAACTAAAGCCAATAATGATATGAACAATTTATTGAGTACTATTAACGTTGGAACTTTATTCTTAGATGATAATCTGAATATAAATCGTTTTACTCCTCCAACATCGAATATCTTTAATTTAATTCAGACTGATATTGGACGACCTATAAGTGATATTTCGTCTAATTTAGAATATAAAGATATTATGAAGAATTCAAAAAAAGTACTTAAAACCTTAATTCCATTTGAAGTTGATGTAAAGAATATCAATAACACTTGGTATACAATGCGAATAGTTCCTTATCGGACAGCTGATAATAAAATTGAGGGTATTGTAATTTCATTTATAGATATTACCAAACGAAAACTTATAGAAGAAAAATTGCGGTTGAATAGTAATATTTTTACACATTTGTCTGAGGGAATAGCTCTTATAAAAGCAGATGATGGGAAAATAGTCTATACAAATCCTGTATTTGAGGAGTTATTTGGCTATAAACCTGGTGAAATGATTGGGAAATACAGCTCTATTGTAACTGCGTCAACCGATAAGACCTCTGATGAAATAAGTGAAGAAATTATGGGAATTCTTTTAGAAATAGGAGAATGGCATGGGGAACTAATGAATATTCGGAAGAATGGTACAACATTTTGGTGTTATGTTAATATTTCATTATTCGATGACCCTGAGTATGGGAAGGTCATTGTTTCAATTCATTCTGATATTACCGAGAAAAAAGAAAAAGATATAGAGATTTATAATTTAGCAAAATTCCCTTCTGAAGACCCAAATCCCGTTTTAAGAGTAAATAATGAGCGTGTAATCTATACCAATAAAGTTGGTGAAACTCTCTTTAATATTAATGAAGTAGGATTAATCCCAGAAGTATTAGAGCAACCTATCAGTAAAACTCTTGCAAATAACGAAATCCAAGAGTTAGAACTTATGCTAAATAGAAGAACATATACATTAGCTATCACTCCAGTCGAAAACATGAATTATGTAAATATTTATGGGATGGATATAACAGAACGTAAAAAAGCAGAGGAGAAATTATCACATTTAATCTCAATGGTTTCACATGAATTAAGGACACCAATCGCGGTTTTATTAATGTCAATAGAGTATATCAATCAAAATAAAGATAATCTTACTGAGGAGTCAGAAAATGAGCTGTGGGATGGTATCTCAAGAAATATTCGATTATTAAATAAATTAGTAGAAGATATCTTAGTAATTTCTAGGATTGATGAAAGTAAGTTACAATTAGAAATAAAAGAATTTAGTCCCTTAGATATTATTAATGATATTCTATATCTCATGGAGCCTTTAAGAACGCAAAAGAAAGTAGATTTTATTGTTGATGTAGATAAAGATATTCGGTTAAATGCTGATCCAAATAGAATCGATCAAGCTTTTCGAGTGATTATTGATAACGCAATAAAATATTCAAAGGATAATTCGAAAGTAGAAATTCGGGCAATAAAAAATTATCGAGGTAAATATAATTTAGATGAGACTCCAGGAGTTCTCTTTCAGTTCAAAGATTACGGGCGTGGTATACCCAAAGAAGATCAACCCAATATCTTTGAACGTTTTTTCCGCTCAAGTAATGTAAGTGATATATCTGGGACTGGATTAGGATTGGCCATCGCTAAAGATTTAATTGAGGCTCATAAGGGTCAAATTTCAATGAAGAGTAAATTAGAGGAAGGAACGACATTTTATCTTTTTATCCCGCAAAAAATCATAGAAATGATAACGAAAAAGAAGAATTGAATACATTATGCTAAATCTACATCAAGTAAATTCTGATGATTTTGATTTTTTTAAAAACTTAAGAAAAAGATCATTACTTTTTATCATTTATCGAAATATTATCAAATTTCCAAAATAAAGGAATTGGATCTAAATTAATTAAAGATTTTATAACAAGAGTAGAAAAATACAATAAATTAGTTACTTTAAAGGTACTGAAAACAAACGAAATGGCAAAAAGATTAGATAAACGTCTTGGTTTTTTAATAGAAGAAGAAACTGAGACATATTTTATAATGAATTGTAGGTATATTAGAGATTAATTCTACCTATTGCTCTGAATGGTAAAACCTTGTTGAAAGTATCATAATCGTAAACTCTTCTCCCATCAACTAAATTTGGTGTTTTCATATGTTTTTTAAAATCAATGGGAGTAAGTGCTGAAAAATCATCCCATTCAGTTATCAATAAAGCGCATTCAGAATCTTTCAACGCTTCTTCTATAGAGTTAGCATATTTTATTTTATCCCCCATTTCAATCTTAGCTGTTTGATTTGCTTTAGGATCATAACCAATTATGTCGGTTACTCCTCGTTTTTTTAGTTCATTTACAACTCGGATGCTCGCAGCTTCTCGCATGTCATCTGTACCTGGTTTAAATGCAAGACCTAGTAGCGTGATTCTTTTTCCTGTTAAATTTCCAACTAATTCTTCAGCAATGTTTACTATATGGATAGCTTGATCATCATTTATTTCTAGAACTGCCTCTAATAGTCTTGAAGTATAGCCCTTGGATTTAGACCATGCTTTTATTGCATTCACATCTTTATGAAAACAAGAGCCTCCAAAGCCAACACCTGCCCGTAAAAATCTCGAATTTAGCCTATAATCAAGACCAACGCCTTTCATAACCTGCATTATATCTACATTAGGTACCAGTTCTGCTAAATTAGCGAATTCATTCGCATAACTAATTTTCGTTGATAAAAGGCAGTTATTACCATATTTGACTAATTCTGCACTTTCTAAATTCATTCTCAAAATAGTACAGATTTTTAGGTGATCTCCATAGAAATATTCATAAAATTCTTGAAGCATAGCACCACTCTTTTCATCGAATTCACCAATGACAATTCTATCTGGATGCAGTGTATCTTCAATTGAACGACCTTCAGCTAAAAATTCTGGCTGCATGCAAAGACCATAGTCATCTCCTGGCTGTTTTCCCGAAACCTCGTTTATAATTGTAGATACTAAATTTCTGGTAGTACCGGGAACTACTGTTGATCTCACAACAACTAAATGATATTTATCTTTTGTTCTTAATGCCTCTCCTATTTCTCTTGCTGTGCTTTCAATAAAGCTTAAATCAATACTTTTATCTTCCCTCATTGGTGTGCCTTGAGTAATCATAGAAATATCTGTATTTAATATAGCTTTAACAGGATTGGTTAGGCATTGTAGAAGTTCTGGAGTGTTCTTTTTAATATCATCCATCATTTCTTGAAGTCCTGCTTCAAAAAAGGGTGCTTTGCCATCATTAATTATCGCTGCTTTCCTTTCATTATGAGTAGAAGCTAATACTTTGATATCTTTTTCGGCAAAACAAGCTGCTGAGCAGAGGCCAATAAAACCTGTCCCGAGGATTGATACACTATATTTGTACATTTAAATTCTCATTTGTTATTTTTAATAATAACAAAAATATTCGATCTAAGTTTAAACCTTTCGATTCTCTCATTTCATAAAATTCTGTAAAAATTCAAAGAAAAATTTATTACAATAAGAAAATAGATAAATCTATAAAATTTTAAAAGAGATTTTGAAAAATGAAGGAATTGAGAAAAAAACTTAAAATTACAGATAAAGCATTAGACGTTGTAAATAAATTTCTTTCTGATGAGAATAATATTATAATTAATAAATTGTTTGAAATAATCGAAAAATATGGTGGAGTCAATGAAATTAACAAAAAAGCTCAAGAAGCATATAAATTAGATAATATTATGGATAAATTAAGTAAGAAAAAACCGGATTATGTTCAAAATATTGAATGGTTGATTGAACAAAGAGATAAAAGTGCTTTTATTAGCATCTTTGATTATAGAAAAAAGATTCTTGGAGATAAATTATCAGGAATGAAATTTGATAAGGATTACGCAGTTACTTTAGAACTTTCAGCTTGTCAATATTTTCCATTTTTTATAGATATTGCAAAGGCTGCAATTAACGATCAGAACTTAATGCCAGGGAGGATAATTCGCGTTAGAAAAATGAAAGAACAAGAAGAGGATGGTGATTTATTAGCTATGGCAGCTGCGATGCAAATTATAGGCGCATCTTATGTAGAAACATTAGATACCAAAGGAACTGCTCCTGGTCCTGATGGATTACCAGTAAATGTGCATCTTGGTGGACCTGAAACTATAACAGGTTACTTTGGAGGAGTTGGGCAACCAAATGATTTTGCTTTAAAGTGGATTGATGAATATCTTTATTATTATACTAATTATGGTATTAAGCAAGTTCTAAACGTTAATCCTGGAACTGTTCTTCTGGGATATTTCATGCATAAACTTGGAATTAATAATGAATTCAAAATTTCAGTATATATGGGAAACGATAATCCTTATGCATGTCTTTGGACTCTATTAACTGCTAAATTATTTGCTCGTGAAGATGGAACAAGTCCTTTAATCGGTTTTAATCTTGCTAATTCAATTAATAATGAAACTCTTGAACTCTCCGCATATATTAGAAAAGATTTTGGTTTTGAGGATGTAGTGAGATTAGAACATCATGTAATTGAAACGCAAAAAAGTATTGTAAGGCAACCCTATGATAAGAGAGATGAATTAGTGGAAGTTGCTAAAAAAGTGAAAAATATTAGTGCTAAACATGAAGGTGGCGATGTGGAATTAGATAGGAGCAGAGAACATCCTTCAGATATATTGGATTATTTCAGAGATAAGCAAGAAATAATAGATTCGGGTCATTGGGAATTTATGCGAAGAAATCATCTTGATAGATATATTGCAATAAACACTACTGCAAAAATCCTGACTGAAAACGGTATTGATATTATTGTCGCTCAAAATTTACATAAATAAAAATTAATAAGAAGGAGTGTAAGAAAAAATGGGTAAATTCGATTTTCGGCCTTCTGGAGTTATGCCCGCAATGGTAACTCCATTTAATAAGGATGAATCAATAAATGAAGAGAACTTAAGAAATTTAGTTAATCATCTTATAGACCAGGGAGTAACTGGATTAGTTCCAGTAGGAACCACTGGAGAATTTGTTAATATGACCTTTGATGAACGATTAAAGGTAATTGAAATTGTTGTTGATGAAGTAAATGGGAGGGTTCCTGTAATAGCGGGAACAGGAGAAACAGGAACCAAATTGGTAATTGATGCTACAAATAGTGCAACTGACATCGGTGCTGATGCTGTATTAATAGTTACACCATATTTTTTAAAACCAAAAGCGAAAGGATTATACGATCATTATTTTACAATTGCAGAAAAAACAGATATTCCTATAGTATTATACAATATACCTGTTTGTACAGGAGTAGAATTACCATGGACGGTGGTGGAGGATCTCGTGGATATCGAAAATATTGTTGGCATTAAAGATTCGAGTGGAGATTATAAATACTTTTCAGCATTACTAGAAAAAGTAAGTGATAAAATTTCAGTTCTTATTGGATGGGATGAAAATGTGTTGGGTGCTTTAGCTGGAGGTGCTGCTGGGTGTATCTTAGGTTCAGCAAATGTTTTTCCTAAAATTTGGCTTGAATTATATGATCATGTGAAGAATAATCGATTACAAGAAGCTCAAGCACTTCAGAAAAAAATTCAAAAGTTAGCTAGACTTTTGATAAATTCTGGAGCTTTAGGTGTAAAATCTTGTCTAAATATGATGAAAATACCAGTAGGTAAAACCCGTCAACCCATTATTGTAGGTGATACACTTTCATATGAAATAAAGGATGAATTACGAGTCGAACTTGAAAAGTTGGGACTAATTGAAAAAACAGAAATACAGTTTCAATTGGGAGATAAGTCACTCACAAGTCGTTTTTATGCAATTGGAATAACACCTCAGAAAATTACTGATTTTGAATTGAAAGTCGGAGAGTCTCTTGTAGGTGACCGAGCAGAACTTGCACATATTGATCTTCTAATCGGTAAAAAGAACGGACCTGTTGGAAATGCTTATGCTCAAGCTTTAACTAATCCAGAAGAGGGACGTGAAGGGCTTCAAGTTATACTTGAGCCTAATATGCAAGTAAAACCAGCAACAATAATGATCCCTACTATCAAACCAACATCTCTTCGCCATGCTAGTTTAACTTATGGACCCGCTCAAGCCGCTATCGCCAAGGCAGTGATGCAATCCGTTGAAGATGGAATCCTTCCGAAAGAATTAGCAGAAGATATCGTACTAATTGTAAATGTTTTTGTTCATCCTAGTGCTAGTGCAAGAAAAAGAATATTTATCAATAATTATAAAGCAACACGTAATTCAATAAGAAAAGCAATGGAAGGATTACCAACAGTAGATGATGCTATTGAGAATGCTGAAAGCGCACGGCATCCCTTTCGGAACGATCCTTAAAGGAAATTAATTAATAGGCAATAAAAAGAGTATTAATGATAAAATTCCCGAATAAATGTATAAAATGTAAAAAAGAAGATCTTCACTTAAATGAATTTATTTATACAAGAATTTTTTTTGTTCGGAAAATTAAACCAATATATTTTAAAATTCCTGTCTGCGATAATTGTAAAAAGGAATTAGCCAAATACGAAAGAATCTTGAGGTATCTAAAATTTAAAAATAGTTTTTTTTGTATATTTTGTATTTCAATCTTTTTTATATATATTTGGACTAATTTTGATTCTAACATAAGTCCCACACTAATTATTTTTACAATTTTTATATCTATTGTTTCTGGATCGTTAACATTAATGCTTTTAATATTACATTTAATATTTTATTTGAAAAAATATGATAGAATTAGTAATTATATTGAAGTCAATACGGATGGATCAGTTTTAATTAAAGATCCAGAATATAGAAAAGAATTTGAAGAATTATCATTACTTAATGAAGATGATAAGGAAGATGAATTATATAATTGCCCCAATTGCAATACACTAATTCTAATAGATATGGAATTTTGTCCAGTCTGTGGAAAAGATTTAACGAAAATCCCTAAAATTTAATCCTCTATTAATTTTTTATAATTTACTAATCACATTGTTTTCATATGTTTTTTTAAGATTCTTTGTGCAAACTTAATAGTATATAATCTAAATATTCATAATCTGAGGTAGATATTTGCAAGTAGTAAATAGATCAATCCAATTTGTTTCATTATCATTAAGTTTTCAGAAATCTGCGTTTTAAATCATCTGAAATAATTACTTTTTTCTTTTTTTCATAATCATACCAAATAATATGCGCTTCACCTTCAGCAGCTATTTGATTCAACTTTTTACTATATAACTCATGCTTTATAATTATTTTAGATCCATCTATTCGTATAATTTTTGCTCCAACAAAGACAGTATCTGGATAGACTAGTGGTTTCTTATAATAACAACATTGAAAAGATAAAATTGGTCCTGTACGTGCGGTTTTAGGTTCTTCATAAATATCTAAAAATTGAAATAATTCTATTCGTGAACTTTCAAAATAACGATAATATATTGTATTGTTTACATGCCCTCTAACATCCATATCCCCCCATCGAACGGGTATCTCTTTTATCACAATATAATCTTTTAAAAATTCACTCATCTTGTCTACTCTTATTCTCTTATAAAAGTATCAATTGATTTTATAATTTATTAGTTAAAATTCCTTATAATTTTAATTTATTAAACTCTTTTAGTTTCTATTTAATACTTCATAACACGAATATTGATAACTCTAAGAATCAATTTTAAATTAATAGTATATTTTTAAATCCAAAATTTAGAAGTTTAAACAAATTGAAATAATTATGACAGAACAATTAATAGAGTTAAAAGTTGGAGCAGATGCTCCTAATTTTTGTCTTCCAGATAAAGATAATAATGAAGTCTGTTTGGATGATTTTAAAGGAAAATTTGTTGTACTCTACTTTTATCCGAAAGATAATACGCCTGGCTGTACTACTGAAGCGATAGGCTTTACGGGAATTTTACCAAAACTAGAAAAATTAGATACTATTGTGATTGGAGTTAGTCCTGATAGTCCTGAATCTCATGCTAAGTTCATTGAAAAGAAAGATTTGAAGGTTACATTACTCAGTGATAAGGATATAAAAGTCATTAAAAAATATGGTAAATGGGCTAAGAAGAAATTTAAAGGAAAGGAATATATGGGTGTTGTTAGAAGTACATTTTTAATCGATCCTAATGGAAAGATAGCACATATATGGTCTAAAGTTTCTGTTAATGGACATCCTGAAGAAGTCCAAAAGGTTTTAACTGAATTAAGGAAATAAATTTTATTTATTTTATTTTTACCAATTAAACTATACATAACTTATCATGGATGTTAAAGAAGCAATTAAAAATAGAAGAGCCTATCGATCACTTGATCCAGTTAATATCAAAGATGATTTAATTAAAGATTTTGTTGAAATGGTCAAAATAACGCCTTCGTGTGCAAATCGACAGCCTTGGAATTTTATTTTTGTAAAGGATAAAGACTATTTAGCAGAATTATTCACTACCTTATCAGATGGGAATAAATGGGTAGAGAAGGCTTCAATGATTATTGCTGTTTTTAGTAGACCTGAAAATGATTGCATCATCAAAGAACGTCTTTATTATTTATTTGACACAGGAATGGCAACTGCTTTTTTGATTTTACGAGCTACTGAGTTAGGTCTAGTTGCTCATCCTATAGCGGGATTCAGAGAAGATGAAGCTAAAGCCATCCTAAAGATCCCTGAAGAATTTAGGCTTATTACACTAGTAATTATTGGAAAACATTCCGAAACCATTAATCCAGTTCTTTCTGAATCAATGAAATTAGGCGAAAAGCAACGGCCACCCCGTAAAAAATCAAAAGAATTTATATTTTTAAATAGATATAATAATAAATTTCTTGAAATTGAAGGGGAAGAATGAATGAGTAGTGAATTAATAAAAAGCTATAAAAATCATTTATTAAATGAAAAAAGCCCTTATCTCCTTCAACACGTTAAGAATCCTGTAGATTGGTATCCTTGGACAAATCAGGCTTTTATTAAGGCTAAACAAGAGGATAAGCCAATATTCTTATCAATAGGGTATTCTACTTGTCATTGGTGCCATGTTATGGCACATGAATCATTTGAAGATGAAGAAGTTGCTGATTTAATGAATGATGGATTTGTATCGATAAAAGTAGATAGAGAAGAACGTCCAGATATAGATAAAATCTATATGACTGTTTGCCAAATTATGACTGGCTCAGGAGGTTGGCCATTAACTATTATCATGACCCCTGATAAAAAGCCATTTTTTGCAGGAACTTATTTTCCTAAAAAGACTCGGTTTGGGCGAATAGGATTAATAGATTTAATAAAACGTATTAAAGATCTTTGGACTAATCAGAGAAATGAGTTATTAAATTCTGCTGATCAGATTACTTTTAACCTTCAAAATATCGACCAAGAATCACCTGGTCAGAAGCTTTTAGAAAACACCCTTAAAAAGACATTTAAGCTATTATCAGCGCAATTCGATAGTGTAAATGGTGGGTTTGGAGAACGTCCTAAATTCCCTACACCGCATAATCTTATCTTTTTATTAAGGTATTGGAAACGAACTGGTAATGAAAAAGCATTGGAGATGGTTGAAACCACACTTCAATCAATGAGAAAAGGTGGAATTTATGATCACATTGGCTTTGGATTTCATAGGTATTCAACGGATTCAATCTGGCTTGTTCCTCATTTTGAGAAAATGTTATATGACCAAGCATTAATAGCAATTGCTTATATTGAAGCTTATCAAGCTACTAAAAAGGATTTTTACAAAAAAACAGCTCAAGAAATATTTTCCTATGTTCTAAGAGATATGACTTCGCCAGAAGGGGGGTTTTATTCAGCTGAAGATGCAGATAGTGAAGGAGAAGAGGGAAAATTTTATGTATGGTCAAAAGAAGAAATGGAAAAAATTCTTAAAAAGGATGAATTGGATTTAGCAATTAGGATTTTTAATGTCGAGGAAACTGGTAATTATCTTGAAGAAGCGTCTATGAAAAAGATAGGCAAGAATATTTTGCATTTAAGAACACTTCCAGATATAGAATCACCTGAAGAAATTGAAAAAATACGTTTAAGCTTGTTTGAAATAAGAGAAAAAAGAATACATCCTCATAAAGATGACAAAATACTAGCTGATTGGAATGGATTATTAATAGCTGCTCTGGCTAAAGCTGCTATAGCCTTCCAGGAAAAGAAGTATTTAAGGGCTGCAAAGAACGCAGTTGATTTTATACTCTCAAACCTTCGAGAATCTAATAAAAAATTACTTCATCGATATAAAGATAATGTTTCTGAAATTCAAGGTTATTTAACAGATTATGCTTTTTTCATTTGGGGTCTTTTAGAATTATATGAAGCTACTTTTGATATTTTTTACTTAGAAACGGCTCTCGAATTACATAAGATCCAAATAGAAGATTTTTGGGATGAAAATATTGGTGGTTTTTATTTTACAGCAAAAAATAGCGAAAAACTATTAACTAGACAAAAAGAGATTTATGATGGAGCAATTCCTTCGGGGAATTCAATTGCGATGTTAAACTTACTTAGATTAAGTTATATTACGGGAAATTATGAATTAGAAAAAAAAGCAGATGTACTCAATAGAGTTTTCTCTAATAAAATTAAAGCGAGTCCTATGGCATACACTCAATTTTTAATTGCTATAGATTTCGCTATTGGTCCAACTTATTCATTAGTCATAGCTGGTGATTCTGATTCAAAAGATACTATCGAATTAATAAAACAAATTCAACAAAAATACATTTTAAATAAAGTGATAATTCATAGAAATACCGAACGTGAATTTCCAGAAATAGATAAATTGTCAAACTTTATCCAATTCTTCATTAAGATAGAGAATAAAGCAACTGCTTATGTTTGCATTAATAAAACCTGTAAGCCTCCTACATCAGATTTCCAAAAAGTATTTGAGTATCTAAATGCAACATGGAAATTTTAGATAAAAATAGTAAAATATTCTTTTTTTAAAAAAAATAATTTATTTAAGAGATATGTGAAGAGTATTGATTCTTTAATTGTGAAAACTAGTAATCTCATTAATCATCTTCAAAATCTTCTTCGTAATCGCCATCGTTATCCCAATCTTCGTCTTCATCATCAATGTCATCATCATCATCATCCCAATCTTCTTCATCTTTCTTTTTTGCCATTTGAATATCCTCCTATTATGTTATTTTTTCTACCATTTTATAATTACTTTAAGTAGATATAATTTTGATAGTATATCAATTAAATGAATTATAATGGTGTTTATTTAAATGTTTCTATTAGGAACTGTTATTATCAAATTCTAAAAGAAGGTCATTATTAATTAAACAATAGAAAATAATAATGGTATTAGCTGTAGAAATAATAATGCTAAAACCATAAAAAAATCAAAAGGTTAAATCTCACAATATCAAATCTTAAGTGTAGATTAATATTTTAAACAAATTGGGAACATATTAAGAAAATATTATATTAGAAATAGCTCTAATAAATTTATATCTTAAATTTTCCAATTTTTTAATTAACTAATTCCTTTAAATCATTTATATATTTTACTGTGTTCATTTAATCTTAAGATACATTGAATTAACAATCAGAAAAAGTTAGTTAGATGGAGGAAATAAAAAAAAGGAATAATTAAAAGTTAAATTTTTTAAACTTTTTGATAAAAGTAATGGATATTATACCTAATGTAATGAGTATAATACCTAAATCAAATCCTGATATTTTAGTTTCAGTTGATATTGACTTAATAATCACAACTTCTTTATACGCTACTTTATTTGCGATATCTTCCGCATAAAACTTTAATTGAATACTTCCTTGAGATGTTGAATCCCACACAGTTTGGTCAATTGTTCCAATTAATCTTGAAAATGTTAAATTTGTTAATCCTTGGTCTAATGTATACCAAGTGTTAATTAGATTAGCTTCATCAATTGAAATTTCAAAACTTGGGGAATCTGAACCAAAAACGTCATTATTACTCGGTGATATTATTGTGATTATCGGAGGAGATGTATCTTTAATGATATTCACCTCCGCAGAAACAAGATGACCAACAAGATCGTTGGCATGGAAAGTTATCTCAATAGGTCCATCAAGTAGAGCAGCCCAAGCAGTCGGGTTAATTGTTTCATTATCTGTGAAGGTGTAGTTGTTTAGTCCCCCATCAAGAGTATACCACATGGAGTCTAAATTATCATCAGTAATTCTTACATTGAAAGATGGGGCAGAACTACCAAAGATATCATTATCTTCAGGTGAATTCACAATAATAGTTGGCGTTTGAGTGTCTTTTATTATATTCACTTTCACAGAAGCAAGATATCCAGCAGTAACATTGGCATGAAAAGTTAGCTCAACAGGTCCATCAGACAGAGCTGCCCATGCGATTGGGTTAATCGTTCCATTATCTGTGAAGGTGTAGTTGTTTAATCCACCATCAAGAGTATACCACATGGAGTCTAAATTATCATGTGTAATTCTTACATTGAAAGATGGGGCAGAACTACCAAAAATATCATTATCTTCGGGTAAATTCACAATAATAATTGGAATTAGTGTGTTTTTTGTTATATTCACCTTCGCAGACGCAAGATGTCCAATAGTATCATTGGCATAGAAAGTTATCTCAACAGGTCCATCAAGTAGAGCAGCCCAAGCAGTCGGGTTAATTGTCCCATTACCAATAAAAGTGTAATTGTTTAGTCCCCCATCAAGAGTATACCACATGGAGTCTAAATTATCATCAGTAATTCTTATATTGAAAGAGGGGGCAGAACTACCAAAGATATCATTATCTTCAGGTGAATTCACAATAATAGTTGGCGTTTGAGTGTCTTTTATTATATTCACCTCAGCAGACGCAAGATGTCCAACACTATCATTAGCATAGAAAATAATTTTAACAAGTCCATCAAGTAGAGCTGCCCATGCGGTTGGGTTAATTGTTCCATTATCTGTGAAGGTGTAGTTGTTTAATCCACCATCAAGCGTATACCAAGTAGTATTCAAATGATCATCCGTAATTGTTAAATTGAAAGAAGGTGCGGAAGTGCCAAACACATCATCATCTTCAGGTGAATTCACAATAATAGTTGGTGTTTGAGTATCTTTTATTATATTCACCTCCGCAGACGCAAGATGTCCAATAGTATCATTGGCATAGAAAATAATTTTAACAAGTCCATCAAGTAGAGCTGCCCAAGCAGTTGGGTTTATTGTTCCATTATCTGTAAAAGTGTAATTGTTTAGTCCACTATCAAGAGTATACCACATGGAGTCTAAATTTAAATCTGAAATATCAACATTAAATGAAGGTGGTATAATGCCGACAAGTTGATTTGGACTTGGTTTATTAATGTATATTTGAGGAACACTAATGTCTTTAAAAATTATTATTTCGACAAATCCTTCTTCCCCAAAGGTGTCGTTTGCATAAAATCGAATAGTGACAGGCTCATCACCTTTTTTATTCCATTCTGTCTGATTAATTTGTCCTACATTCCCGGTAAACGTAATATTAGTGTTACCAGAATCAATCGTATACCAAGTAGTATTTAAATTAGGTACTATGATAGTAAGGTTAAAGTTTGGTCCAACACTACCATAAAGATCATTTTGTGTTGGAGATTTTATAATTAGCTGGGGTAATATAGTTAGATTAACAATAGAGAAGTCCTCATCTCCTTCTCCATAACTCTTTGTAACACCAGCTAAAAGAATATGTGATTGAGCATCTACTGTTAGAGCCAAGCAAGTCTCAAAATCATTACCACCCCAAAAGTAATCCCAAAGCTTATTTCCATCCTCATCATATTTGATAAGATACATATCAAAATAATTAGAAGTCATTGCACCAGCTAGATATATATAATTCAAAGAATCGATTAAAACATCTTCTCCCCGATCTGTTAAACCAAATCCTGAGGTGATATTCCATTGATATATTCCTGCGTTGCTATATTTCAACAGAATCGAATCAGTCGAAGTCATACCCCCAATAATAATGTTTTCAGAAGAATCTAGTGCTAAGGAGAATCCAGCGTCATTAGATCCATCCCATGTTTTATTCCATAATTCATTCCCAGAGTTATCGAATTTGATTAAACATATATCATTATCAACGCTATTAAACGTATATCCAACAACATAAATATTTCCTGCTAAATCTAATACTATATCCATCCCATTATCATTTCCTAATTTTCCCCATGTTGTAGACCATTCAATTGACCCAGAAGTATTATATTTTATTAAACAAATATCATCACCACCTATACCATAACTAGACGTACTCCCAGTAACATAAATATTTCCAAAAGTGTCTAAGATTACTCCATATCCGTGATTAAACGTGTTTCCTCCCGCTCCATAATTTTCATTTTTCCACTGTAAATCTCCAGAGCTGTTTAATTTGTAAAGTGCAACATAGCTATTTAATGCATTAATAGGTTCAACACTTCCTACTGCGTATACGTTATCTAAAGGATCTAATACCATATCTTCAAATCTTTGATCTGTACCTAATGGCCCAGCATAAGTACGATTCCATATTTGCTCACCTGAACTTGTAAATTTCACTAGACTCATATCCCAATCAGTGCCAGGGACCTTAGAGACTCCAGCACCATAAATATTGCCAATAGAGTCCACTGAAATTGCGTGACATTCATCATCTCCTACATATCCCCATGTAATATTCCAGTTGTATCTAAGAGGATTAGAATCAGACAGAAGCGGTGATTCTTTGTGAGAGACATGATTACTTTCATTGATGTAGCTATCGAATTTAATATTTATAGACGTAAGAGCTAGCAAAAAAATAAATATAAGAAAGTATAAAAATCTTAATCTCATGTATTTTGCTTTCGCCATATTAAATTACCAAAAGAATATTGGATTATTATACTATATTTATATCATTTTATTTAATATTTACGTTTTTATACATAAAAGTAAATAGGATCCAAATTAATAAAAGAATCGTAAGAAAAATCAAAAATTAATTAAAAGTTTAGGACTTACAATCCAAATTTTTCAATTTTTTGATTAACTAATTCCTTTAATTCATCTATAGATTTTACTATGGTCATTTCATCTTGAGAGATGAATCAATCGAATCTTGATTTATCTAAAGAATATAAAGATGAAAATTTTGCATCGGCTAAAACCATAAGTTGATTTGCTGAAATCTTATTTAAAAATAATTTTTTCACAAATTTCTCGAGCATTTTATTTAATTTAATTTTTGAGAGCTATTTATCGATCATGGGTAAATAGATTATATTGTATTTCAGCAATTTCTTTATACTTATTGATAAAATTAATTAATAAAAAAATAAGTTAAAATTTAAAGGGAGTTAAATTTATTTCTTAATTTTATTTTTCTCGATACACTTCTCCATCAATGACTTGCATTTCAGCAATTGAATCGATTCCTATTCCTTTGATATGTTCATCCCATATTTTTCGGATTGATCCAGCATCTTTTGCATTCCATTCACAATATAATTTTTCAAGATCTAGTACTGCCCAAGTTCTTATCCAATAAGCATCATAATTACAAGCTTTTCTTAAATTAATAATCATTTTGTTTTCTTCAGGGGGCATTTCTGCCATTTGCTCTAAAACCTTTCGAGGTACAGAGTGTACTACAATAAATTTTGGCATATTCACATCTCAATTTTTATTTTTTCTATAATTTTGAATGCCTTTACTTCATTTTGGATCTCAAATTGAAACTAAAGGTAATTAACAAATATGTCAAAATATAATAAAAATCTTTCTTAAAATTTATCATTCATAGCATTTTTGAATAAAAAAATAAATTATTAAATATTACAATCTGTCTGTAATTATTGAATAAATTTGTTCAGCTGTAAACCCTTTAATATCTATTGCAGAACATCTACAATTGCCTGAACAAGCGCCACAACCTTTACAGAGTGCTTCATTAATTTTAGCGACAGTACCGAACCTTCGGTCTTCAACAAGTTCAATCGCCCCATAAGCACAATTCTCGACACACATACCACATCCAATACATCTTTCGGGTTGAACAACACCAAAAAAAGGTTCTACTTCAACTTCTCCTTTAGCCATTAAGACAGCAGCACTTGAAGCTGCTCCTTTAGCTTGAGCTACAGCATCAGGTATATCCTTTGGTCCTTGAGCAACTCCTGCAATAAATATCCCATCTGTTAAAGTGTCAACAGGCCTTAATTTTGGATGTGCTTCTAAAAAGAATCCATCAGCAGATCTTTGAATTCTTAACAGAGAGGTTATTATATCTGCATCTGCTCGCGGTTCTAATCCACAAGATAATACAAATAAATCTACTTTTAATTCAACTGGTTGCTGAAGTAATGTATCTTCAGAACGAATAATAATATTATGATCTTGATCTTCACTAACTTCTGCAATTCTACCTCTCAAATAATTTATTCCATAATTTCGACCAGCAGATTCGTAAAACTCCTCATATCCTTTTCCAAAAGCTCGGATATCTATATAGAAAATATATACATCAGCATCAGGATGTTTTTCTTTATATTGTCTTGCTTGTTTTGTTGCATACATACAACAAACTCGAGAACAATATTGATTACCTCCTTCTCTAAAATTCCTGCTTCCGACACATTGCAGGAAAGCGATGCTATGTGGCTCTTTTAAGTCAGAAGGTCTTACTGGTTTCCCTGTAACTGGTCCAAAAGAACTTAATAAACGTTCCATTTGAAGTCCAGTAATAACATTTGGATATGTTCCATATCCGTATTGTTTTAACTCTGTTGGGTCATATAAATCCCATCCAGTTGCTACAATAACTGTTCCTACTTTGACTTTCAAATATTCTGGTTGATCATCATAAATTATAGCTTCTGGTTCACATACATCAATTCTTGCACAAATTCCACATTTAATACAATTATCCATGTCTATTGTATATTGTCCAGGAATAGCTTGGGGAAATGGAATATATATTGCTTTTCGTGTAGCTAATCCTAATTCGAACTCATTCCCTACAGTAACAGGGCAATAATCAACACATATTCCACATCCAGTACATTTTACTTGATCAACATAATGAGGTTTTTTCAATATTGTGACTTCAAAATTCCCTATATACCCAGACACTTCTGTTACTTCGGAATATGTTAAGAGTTCTATGTTTTTTTCTCGTGATATTTCAGACATTTTTGGAGTAAGGATACAACTTGAACAATCCATGGTTGGAAATGTTTTGTCTAGTTGAGCCATATGACCTCCAATTGTAGGAGTTTTTTCCACTAAATAAACTTTGTATCCCTCTGCAGCAAGGTCTAAAGCCGCATTCATACCTGCAATTCCTCCTCCAATTATTAAACAAGATGGTTCTACTTTTACTTTCTGAACCTCAAGAGGGACCAATTCTCTTGATTTTGCGACTGCCATCCTAATATGATCTTTAGCAGTTTCATATGCCCCTTCTGGCTCTCTCATATGTACCCAAGTGGAGTGTTCTCGTATATTTGCCATTTCAAATAAAAATTGATTCAACCCAGCTTCTTTACATGCAATTCTAAAGGTAGGTTCATGCATTCTCGGAGAGCATGCTGCAACTATTACTCTATTGACTAAACCTGCTTCTATATCTTCTTTAATCATCTTTTGACCATTGTCAGAACACATAAATTTATATTCTCTAGCTATTACTACGTTTGGAAGAGTTTTTGCATATTCTACTAAATCTGGAACTGAAACAACTCCTCCAATATTTATACCACAATGACATACGTATACTCCAATCTTAGCTCTTTCATTACCAGTAACTATAATCTCTTTCTTGGTTTCTGTCATTTTTTTCCTCCTATATTAACTGCTCTTTAACTATTTTTAAAAATGGATCAACTGAGATAAAGGGAGAAACTCCTGATAGATTATGATTCTTAACCAAACCTAATAAATTTGGATCCATACCAAACGCAACTCCTAAGAGTTGAGTTATATATATTACGGGAATATTAAAGGGCTCACCAATTATATCAGCATAAAAGTTGTTTACCTCGACCTGACCGAGGTCCAATTGGAGGTGGCAGAATGGACAGATATCAAGAATAATATCTACACCCGCATCTCTCATATTCACTAATTTTTCCCTTGTAAAATCTGCTGCAACTTCTTTGACCGCAGTTCTAACAGCTCCACCAGCACCACAACACATATATTTATCTTTATAATCAATACTTTTAGCACCAGTTATTTCAACAATCTCATCAAGAAATTGAGGAGCTTCATATTCACCGTTCCAAGGTCTTTTTTCGCTAGGTTTTACTATATGACATCCATAATGTACGCCTACCTTTAAATCTGTGAATTTCAATTTAATGAAATCTTTTAAATAATCTAACCCCATATCGAGATATAATGCTTGAACAATATGTTTTGGCTCAAAAGTACCACTATATTTCCGACCAATTTTTGCTAGATATTCATTAACTTCTTTTTTTTTATCATAATCATGTTCAAGCTCGTACCAAGCATCTCTAAGGGTTCCATAACATCCATTACAACCAGTAATTGGACTTACACCTAGTTCTTCTGCGATTGAAATATTTCTCGCAGCAATTACAAACCAAGTTGGTATATGAAATGCTCTAAATACACCAGGAGCTGGACAACATGAAGCTCCAGGTAAATCTAAAAGTTCAGCGCCAAGATGATCAAAAACATTTCTAATTGAAATTTCAATCATCGGATAACGATTAGGAATTACGCAACCTAAAAAAAACCCATATCTCCATTTATAATCTTCACGCATAATTATTCCTCCTTATTTTTTTTCTTCTGTTTTTGCTCTCTCTTTTTTCAATTTTGCAGCATTATCCAATAATTTCTTAAATCCAACAGCGTTCATTAATTCTTGACACTCCTTCACAGCTTCAGGATAAGAATGAACTGTCGGGGGTAATGGTGGTAATCCATACGATTCTCTTAAGTCTCTCCACTTTTTATTTGCTTCTCCATTTGCAGGAACCCCATGACCAGTAGCATAGAATATATCATTAGCTAACCCAAAATGGGAATCTAAAATATAACCTTCTTCCACAGCGATATTTCTAAGCTTTATAATCATATCGGTTACTGGAATATCACGAGGGCATCTTTCATAACAATAATAACAAGTTGAACATAGCCAAATATCTATATCTTGTAAAACAGTTTCGTCCCCTGTTAATGCACGACGGATTGCAGAACGAGTCCTATATGCTGTTCGACGTCCACTTGGACAACTTCCAGTACAAGTTCCACAATTGATACATGCTCTTATTTTTTCTAATCCCGCGTCAACAAACTTTTGTGCAATTCTGGAGTTTGTAGACTTATAGACCTTTCTTTTTATATACTTTTCTACATTTTCGCTCATTAATATACCAAATCCCCTATGTTGTGTAAAAATCGATTTGCGGTTTTGTAAAAAAACAAGGTATTTACAATTAAATGTTTGATCAAACAAATTGATTGATACTCTTAAAAAGGTAAAAGTATTTTTATTAAAAAAATTTGTTATCGATAATTCATAACAAAATTCAAAATAACAATTATTTCTTATATTTTACATTTTTATAAGGAGTAAAAAAAAAGAAATTTCTAATAAGTAGATAGGTATAATTAAATTAATTTTTTAAGAAAATTACTAGTTATACTTTGGTTTACCTTTATTGTAAGAATTACTATTCAATTCATCTAAGTATTCAATTTGTTTTTCTCTAGACAAAAATGCTATTTCATTTTTTATTTTCTTTTTCTTTTCTTTGTCTAAATCTAATTGTTTTAATTTTTCTCGTATATCTTTTGATAAAACAGTGTAAATTCTCATAAAATACCTTTTTATTTCTGGAACATCTTCTAAATCTTTTTCTTCTAGATCTCTGTTTATACTTAACACCTATTTAGACTCATTTTCAATAAAGTTATAATAATCTGATTTTTTACTTCTAAGTTTTTCTAAATAGAGTATCATTTAAATCTATAATAAAAAATTTGGGGTCCAATTCTTCTAGAAATTAATACTTAATTCACAAATTTCGCGCAATTCCGTAATATATTAAAAGACCAGAAGGAATGATAATTAAAGAGAGAAATGTCCATACTACTTTAAATATTGGATTTTGCCATGTATTATATAATACAGCTCCATAAGAAGTAAAGAACATTCCATAAATCCCAGCTGTAAAGTATCTTAGTTTCTTTTTTAATTCAATCTTCTCAAATTTGTTATATAATTTCTTAAAATATATGGTACTTGGAATAATTATCATGACTGTGAATATTGTATAAATTACTAAAAGAAAATTCCAACTATAGATTGGAATCCAGTTCGTACTCTCATTAAAACTAAATCCTTCGGGAATGAAAAAAGGAATTAAGATTAATAATCCATAAACAAAAATAATAAAGAAATCTACTTTAGAGGTGGTATCTATATCTAAATTTAGAAGGGTTCTAAGAAAAATAATAAGAAAAATCTGTCCAAATGATATTATAAAAAAAGTTATAAAATATAAAATTGTACTTGTAGGATTATTCTTAATTGGTATAAGTATTAGATTGAAAAAAAGACCACTTGTAACTAACAGATAAAAAGTACTCAATATTGATGTGAGCCGATTTCTATTCCTTTTAAGAATCTTAGAGGTAATGGCAACGTATAAAGTAATTGCGAATGATTAGGCAACATAAACAACAAAATATCTTGTCCATTCAACGTTCGGCATTTTTTCTAAATTCGAATTAGTAAATTATATTAAATTAAATATTTAAAGTTTTATTTAAGATTTGAGGTAGTAAAGAATAGACATTAATGCAGAAGGTGTCTTTATTCTACGGGATAATTTTTAAGAAGTCTGTTTTTAAAGTATTATCTTTAAAATCAATTAGATTCAATAGAGATTTATTTATTAAAGTTCCATTTGAATATCTTAATTGTTCTAAAAATTCACATTTATGAATATATTCAATTTAAAAAGAATTACTTAGTTAAACAATAATAACTAAATCTTCTACAGTTTCCATAAAAAACGGAAAGATATTCTCAAAATTAGTATATATATTTTTCTTATCAGAAATCATATAAAGAGCACCGATATTCTGGGAAATTTTGATAATTATTCATTTACAATTATCTAATGTTAATCATATATCCTTACAAAAAGTGGTTTTATTCATATCTTAGTTTATATTAACAATTTCGTAATAGTTATATATATAAAAAGAGTGAAAATTACTTTATAAAAGAAATTTCTTCAAAATCTTATCATTTTCTATTTCAATGGTCATTTCTTCTGTTAAATTGTTATAATCAGTTCCAAAAATTACTTGACCTTTTAGTTGATTAAAATCAGAATACCGTAAAGTCAAGGATGCAGCAAATTTTAATGAATTTTTATTATAATCTTCTTGTACAAGTGTAATTGGTCCGGGAACTCCTTTAGCTTCAAATATTAAATCACTTGGTTTTTTGAGAGTTAGTAGTTTATTATTTTCGGATTCATTTCTTCCTACTATAATTTTTGTATTTTTATATCGGAAATGACGTCCTACTTTTAAAATGTTTATATCTTCAATTTTTGGCTTTTTATGAAATTTGAGATAATCAATCATACGATTTGTAAAATTCTCATCTGTTAGGAGGCATCCTCCACAAGCATAATAATTATCTAATAATCCATGGGTTCTTGCAATCTCCATTTGGATTTTTCTACCCCTTCCTTTTATTCCTAGTAATTTTTTACGATCAATTAATCCTTGCTTTTCATAAATAGTGGGTTTTAATTGGAGAGCAGATAAAGGCCTTAAAAGCTTACCCTCAAGACCTGCTTCTTTTTCAACAACTATTAATGCTTTCATATGTTGGGATTTTGGTCTCTGATTTAGAACTTCTCCAGTGAAAATTATATCTGCTTCAATCTCTTTCATAAATTCTTTTGCTTTCCTTAATATATATATCCTACAATCAATACAAGGATTTAGATGCTTTCCATATCCAAATTTAGGATTCTGGATTACCTCTAAAAAATCATCTTCCAATGGTAAATAATATAGCTCAATTCCGAGTTTTTCTTGAAATAAATCTAAATTACAATCTTTTTGACTAGACTCCTTATCGTATTGACAAAAAGGAGATGTAAAGTTTAAACCAATTACTTTTGTCCCTTGTAATTGTAGTAAAAGACAAGCAGTTAAGCTATCTAGGCCTCCAGAAACTAACCCGAGACTAATTATTTGATCTTTTTTTTCAATTTTCTCATCTTTCATAGTATCAAGCAAAGAAGAATCTAACCAAGAATTATTAAAATTCTAAATAATATATTTTTTTCTTTAATTTATTATAATTCTCGGTGTTGAATCAAGTTATTCTGTATTATTCTTTAATCATAGCCCAATTATTTAAATTAGTACCTGATATATCATATTCCTTAAGGAGTTTAAATTCAAAACGTTTATGAATCGGGATATTTTTTTTATTATTAGTTAATACTTGATTAAATGGTCATTCGACTCGAAATGAATAATATATATTCATTTGGAAATTGTGTATCAATATTTTATTCTGAATATTTATATTTATTTCTAAGTTTACATTTATATAATGGCAGAATAATCACATTATTTCTCATAGGTAAATTTCTTTGTCAAAGATATTAATAACTGGTGCAAATGGTTTTATTGGTGCGAATATTGTACGTGCTGCCTTAGCAAAGGGTTATGAAGTTAAAGCTTTTGTGCGGCAAACTTCTAATCTTCAAACAATTCAAGATTTACCTATTGATTTTGCTTATGGAGATTTAAGAGAAATTGAATCAATCCATAAAGCACTAGATGACTGTAATTATATTATACATAATGGTGGGATATATCTATTCCTAGCAAAGTGGTTTTGGGTAGATCCTAAAAAGATTATAGCTATATACGATGTAAACGTTAGAGCTACTGATAAATTGCTGGAGTTAGCAAAGGACATTGGTATAAAAAAAGTGGTTTATACTAGTTCTGAAAGTGCAATTGGGATGCCCTCAGAAGGTTCAATTGGAGATGAAAAATTATTCGCAACAAAGGAAGAATTACCCGGGCACTATAAAAGATCTAAGTATTTGGGGGAATTAGTGGCTTTAAAATGGAATAAAAAAGGATTACCAATTTGTACAATATTACCTACAACTCCTATGGGACCTTTTGATATCAAGCCAACACCTACTGGAAGGATTGTGATGGATTTCATGAATGGAAAGATGCCTGGATTTGCCGATACTACCTTAAATGTTGTATACGTTAAGGATGTTGCTATGGCTCACGTTTTGGCTATAAAAAATGGAAAACCAGGGGAAAGATATATTGCAGGGAATAAAAACTTGACCTTCAGAGATCTTTTACGCTTGATTGCAGATGTTGCGGATATGAAAGCCCCTAATTTTGCGGTTCCCATGGTATTAGCAAAAGCATTTGCATTTTTAGATGAATTTATATCATGTAAGATAAGACATTCGGATCCAAAAACGCCTATAGAAAGTGTTGCTTCCGCGATGTATAGAGCTTTTAATTGTACTAAAGCGTGGACTGAATTAAAAATGCCAAAAACAAATATACGTGTTGCTATTAGGGACCAAATTGATTGGTTCTATGAAAATGGTTATACAAAAAGAAAATGAAAACTAAGAAATAGCTTGATTGACTAATTCTAAAAGTTCAATAACTTTAATTTTCGAATTAACTTCCTTTACTGCATCTAAAAGATTATTTAGGCAGAATGGGCAAGTAGTAGTTAATATATCTGCACCTGTTTCTTCAGCTTCTCTAATCCTATCAACAGCTATTTCAATTGCTAAATCTGGAAATCCTGATTTTAACCCTCCGCCTGCTCCGCAACAATATGAATACTTACGATTACGTCTCATCTCAATAAAATCATCTTGTTTTATAGCATTTATAACATTTCTCGGAGCATCATAAATACCAGAATGTCTACCTAAATGACATGGGTCATGATAGGTAATTTTTCCTTCAATCTTGTTTGATATTTTAATTTTCCCCTGATTAAACAATTGATCAACTAATTCAATTGCATGAAGAACCTTAAAATCCCAATCCTCGACATATTTTGGATAATCATATTTAAGCGTTTTATAGCAACCCGCACAAGTAACTACTATTTTCTCTACATCTGCTTTTTTAAAAACATCCCAATTGTGCTCTACTAATTCTTTAAAAAGATTTTCTGCTCCTGATCGTAAATTGATAGAACCACAACACCATTCATCTGCAGTTATGGATAATTGAATGCCTGCTTTGTTAGCAATTTCAAGAAATGATTTTGATATGTCATTTAATCGATAAGCGGAAGTACAACCTACAAAAAATAATGCATCTCCACCCTTAGGCAGAAACTTAAAATCCTTGGGGATCCAGATTAGTCGATCACTATGATTTTCAAAATAGGGATTATGTTCTTTTGCTTCATGAGCGAAAATCTCTTTATGTCTACCTAAAGGAGCTATTCCAATATCTACTAAATCTGCTCTTAGTGCTTCCCAAATTTCTACATGATCATTGATACTTTCTCTTGCGGGATTACTCATGCAAGGATTCTCTGGATTATTACAAACTTCCCTACATGCTCCACATAGAGTACATTGATAAATAACTTCCGCAAGCCCTTCACTTGGTTCTATTTTTCCATCAAGCAATGCCCTTGCTATAGTAAATCTCCCTCTCGCGAAAAAAGCCTCAAAACCAGGACCATGATCCCTCATAGGACATGTGATTTCGAGCAATGGATTGCTATATGCTCCTTTTAGAGCTCCTCGACAATCACCAATTGCAACACATGAGAGTATTCTTTCTTTTAAATCATTGAGTCTGTTTAATTTTTCAGTCATTTTTTATTACTCCTTCTCTGTTCTAAATTTAATTATAAAATTAAATGTTTTATTATTGGTTTTTATTAGCTACAATCTAAATTTTCCAGGGCTAATAATATTATTTGGATCAACTATATATTTTACTTTCTTTAAGAAGTTATAAAACTTTTCATCATATATTCTTGAATCTATTAAAACTTGTGATCCAATTTGCCCACACATGTAAATTACTCCACCAGCTTTCAGTAATAGCTCAAATTGTTCTTTCCATAGCCTAATGACATCTTCCTTCAAATCTTCATCTGATGTGGCAGTTAACCCACTTCCAATATAACAGCTATTATGATTTAACATGACAATATGACTTGTTCCTGCCTCAGCTTCTGCATCTAAGAGTTCTTCATACTTTTCTTCTTCCCATTCATCTAATTTGTATAATATTTCTGGAAAACGTGATACTGGCACGATTACTTCTGTAGTACAGGCAAAATAATCTGGACCACATATAGAGAATAAAGGATGATAGACTTGCCAATGACCTTGCTCACCATAATACCAATCTGTAATGTTTCCCTCATTAGACCTCGGACCTAATTCTCTTGTTGAATATTTCTCTGCAATGCTCTCCAAGATTTCTGAATTCCTTTCCAAGACTTTTTCATCAAAAGCTTCAGTTACATAGAAAATTACCCCTCCTTTTATATCTCCCCATGTCTCAATTAATTTATCAGTTGTAATTCCCATTACTGCAGGGGGTGGTGTAAAAAAGAAATCATAAATTCCTAATTCTCGAGACCACCCTTTTTTTTTCATTTCTAACACAATTTTCTGTGTGTTTTCATAAGTTTGTTCCTTGATATAAAATGTTTTACCTGAAAAATATGGTGGTTTTGGATATATTTTCATTGTTGCTGTTGTTTTTATCCCCATTATGCCATTGTCTCCAAGAAATATACCCATTAAATCTGGTCCTAATGCAAGTCGAACAAATGGTTTCTCAACATACCGATTCTCCTGAGAACCAAGTCTAATTACTTCACCCGTACCTAATACAACTTCTAATCCAATACAATTTTCACTACATTTTCCATACTTAGCACATCCACCTCCACCTCCAGAATGATGAGACAAACCTCCTCCAATCGAAGCATTAAGACCAGAACCAGGGCCCATATTCCCCGTATAAAAGCCTTTATCAAAAAGAACTGCATTTAGCCTGGACCAATTAATTCCACATTGCACGGTTACAGTATGATTTTCTTGATCAATATCTATTATCTTATCCATTCTGGTTAAATCAATAAGTAGAGTATCTTTACTAATGGGTTTGCTCCCTCCCATTAAGCCACACCCACCTCCTCTTGGCACGATTGGTGTTTTATATTTGTTTGCAACTTTAATAATTTCTGCTACTTGCTCAGTTGATTCAGGACGAATTGCTATTTGGGGTATAATCTCAGGCAAGCAAGGATCTAATCCTCTTGAATATGCTACACAAATATAATCTTTATCAGAACAGTATTTATTCCCTACAATTTTTACTAACTCATCATATAAACCCATGATTTTATATCATCAAGCCATAATTTTTATATCTTTTTATTCATCAATGGTTTTAATTAAATCAATGCAAATCTTATAAACATTAACTAAATTTTTGAAATCTATATTTTCGATTATGTCATTTCTAGTATGATAATATAATTCTTTAGATGATTGTGGCAAAGAACTCATTGATACAGTCGATATATGTTTTCTAGCAAAACTTAATGAATCTGTATAAGTCATGCTTGAACTTATTTTAGTTTTTATATTAAGAATTTTGGTTAATTTATCTATTAAAAATATTAAATTATAATCCATTTTTACTAATCCAAGAATTTCTGATTTATGGATTAGAACAGGTGAATTTTTATAGCCTACCATATCCAGATTTATTACTTTTGCTTTCTTGATTGTATTAAAATATTTTTTTACGAAAAATTTGCTTCCTTTTGAACCGATTTCTTCACATCCATATGCATTAATCCACACTTCTGTGTTCCTTGGTCTGTTCTCTGAATGGCTATAATATTTTGCAATCCCATAGCATACAGCCATGCCTGATAAATTATCATTAGCCCCCATTACTGGTTGGTTCGATATTATAAAAAAGAATTGTATTAATGCAATTGGAATGGATCCTATAAGAATTAAATAAAGAATTAATTCAAAATAGAAAAAACCAGTTTCTAATTTAAGGAAATTAATAATAATCTTCATAGGTAAGATAATTAATAGAATTACGTTTGATATTAGATTTATAGATATAATGATTATAAATCCATATCTGATTTTTCTAATAAGGGGAAACTCCCAATTAGAATCTAGATGACTCCCAATTATTATTAAATTTTTAGCTTGATTTTGTGATTCTATTTTAGAGATTATATTTTGAGAATGTTTCTTAGGAAATAAAAGATCAATTACCTCTTTTACAAAATACATTTCTCCAATCAAAATTGAACAAGATAAAATACTTATTATTAAACTTAATAACGGGTAAATCCAATAAAATATTACAGATAGGATAAAAAGGATCATAGGTACTCGGAATGAAGCTTTATAAGCTCCTGGATGAACTGTGAATTTTTCGTTTTCTACATTATATCCTAATGCCTTAAGCTTATTGTAAAATAATTTGGCTGCCTTGACTTCATTATTACTACATGGTGGTCTAGGTCCAACCTTTTCACAAAATTCAAGTATAAAATCTTTCATCTCAACTATAAGTAATTCATCTAAATACATTTTTTTGAACTCCAACTTAGTATTTTTTAAGGAACACTAAAAGATAAATAAGTGGTGATAAAAAATAGTTTCTTAACGTGAAAATAATTTAATATCTTCTTTTAATTCTTTAATCACCATTATGTAATTGACTTATCTATGTAAAGTAATAATGATAATATTAATAAAAGTTGAGTTAAAATCAATTTTAACTAAGTTTATATACTTCTTTACTTATTTTATTAGCTCTATAATAAGAATTAAAGATTTTGGCATCTAATAAATTCCTTTTACAAGATTACATAATTTAAAAAATTTTAATAATTAAAATTCGTGGATTAATTAGGTTTATTTCTAATAATAGGTTATCCGTTTTATAATATTTTGCATGTTTTTTACTTATAAACCAAAAATTTTTAGATTTATTAAAATTATTTACAAAGAGTGATTTAAAGAATTAATTTAAAATAATAATATTAATAAAAATATTCAAACAAAAACAGGTATGCCAGTGTATCCGAGTAGTTAAGGAGGCGGCCTATAGAGTTAAAACTGGCTCTAGCCGAAGCAGAGCCGTTGCTTTTCAGCATCGTGGGTGCGAATCCCACCGCTGGCTCCATTTTTTACTCTTAATTTTAAATATAATTATAAAAACTTGAGATAAAAATTGGGTGAATTTGCAAAATAATTATAAATATAACTTTTGATTATGGTAAAGTGCAATTAGATATTCAATATTTGAATATAAAAGAAAAACTATCCGGGTTTATAAAAATAGAATAAAATAATAATCAAATTCTTTTTTACGTAGAGAAGTATTCAAACATTAAAATAAAGATAGGAAAATCTTTAGGTACTGTTCATAATTTTCATGTTTGGAGTATAATACTCGCCAATTGCGTAGTTATTGAAGTTTATACTATAATGGTTTCGCCAATGTGATTTAACATCTTCTAACATTGCTTCCATAACACTTTCTTTAACTTTTCCTTCTGCACATATAGTTTTGCCTATTGGAGATGCTACAACCTTTCCATCCTTTACAACAATTTGACCGTCTTTTATTGTATAGGCTGCTAAAGTAAAAGCTTTTTCTATCGTATGTCCATCTATTTTTTTCGGATCTAAATTATATATCGCAACATCACCAATCGCTCCCCTGCCTAAATGACCTCTATCTGTCATACCTAAACATTTAGCAGTGCCTGCTCGTGTAATTGTACATATTTCACCTAATGTTAATTCACGATCGATATCTCTTAATTGAGATCTCGTATTTGCTTTTGGAGAACATTGATTTAAAAGTATATCATCCCTAGATTTCTTATCCATAAGCCATCGAATAATTTGTGGATAGCTCGTAAATGGTCCACCATTGGGGTGGTCGGTCGTCATAAATATTTGCCAAGGATTCTTGGTAAGGAGCATAAGCTCTAATCCAACTGCCCATTGTATTGCATTCACAGCAACTTTGGGATCAAATAAATAAGGAACTATACCGGAACCAGATTCTCCTTCTACTTGATCATTTATCCATTTAATTCCCGGTTTAGAGCCCCAAGCTGAAGTGCCGCCGATATGATGGAGAGCAAATTCCCAAGGCCCGTCTGCGGTCATTGTTGTAGTTGCGGCTTTCCCAAAAATAATTTGACCAGCATCAACAGTAAGATGTTCATGTGAATTTAAATATTCCGCTATATCAGCTGCACCAGATTCGAAATCACCCCAATTAGTACCTCCATATGCATTAAATTGGCAGTGTGTGAGATGAAAAACGGATTTTCTTCCTTGTTTTGGTTTAATTTTATCGACAGTCTTAAAAGTCTCAAGTGTATGTTCTTTATTTCCAGGATGTCCTAAATTGTTAGCATGGACATGGATAGTATGAGGTAACTTTAATATTTCATTTACTTTTGATAAGCTTTCTAAAATTTCTCTAGGTGTTACTTCAAAATGAAAAACATGATCATCCAGAGAATTAACGTTTTTACCCCAAGCCCAATTTTCGACTCCTCCAGGATTTACTATTTTCACGGCATAACCTTTGACTACCTTTAAAATCCAAGCGATGTAAGCCGCTAATTTTTCATAATTTTTTTGTTTAACATATTCCATTACAAACCAATTATTTCCGAAAAGTGGAAAAGCAGCTTTATCTATAATAGGTGTAACCAAAAATTCTTCATGAGTATGTCTTGCTTTAAGCAATGGCATTGCGGGTTCAACAACAGTAGTATAACCTAACCTAGCATAACGATATCCTGTAGCCCATGTTGATGGCACTGACCAACCGGTTCCACTTCGAGTCAGTTTAGTTCTTTTTTCATTACATTCTTCAAGTTTATCATCAGGTCGAAATGAACGTCCAGCATTCACTTTAGTTCCTGCAATATGAGCATGTATATCAACCCCTCCTGGCATCACAATCATTCCAGAAGCGTCAATTACTTTTGCATCCCCATTAACTTTTTCTACGACAATTCCATCTTTAATATGGATTTCTTTCTTTTCCCCGTCAATATTATTTAATGGATCGTATATTAACCCGTTTTTAATTATTAAATCCTTCATTTTAGTTCTCCTAAGTTATCTCTACGAGCTTGATACTTTTTTGTAATAATAATCATTTTGAATAAATCCAATAATTTAAAGAATCAATTATTTTTATAAAGATTTATTATAAATTTTAAGCATATAATTGTAATACTTTTCAAAATGAAAACTGCTACTTTTTTGCATATGTCTATACTTAAATAAAAGTTCTTATTTGAATATTTTAATCTACGGAATAATTCGTTATGGTAAAAATCTTTATCGTAGACGACGAACGATCATTACAGAGATTATATGGATTAATATTAAAGAAAGCGGGATTTAAAATTGTTTAAACTGCAATAATTGGTAAGGATACTATTGAAAAATATAACAAATTTGAAGTAAAACCCGACATAATTTTGATGGATCATCGAATGCAGATTAAAAACGGAGTAGATGCAATGATTGAAATTTTAAAAATTAATAAAAATGAGAAAATTATTTTCACAAGTGCGGATATTACTGTAAGACACATAGCTATTTCATTTGGAGCATGCGCTTTTCTTGATAAACAATTCAAAATGCACGAATTGTTAAATAAAATTCAGCAGATTGTAAAAGAATTGGTTGTCGAACAATAAATTATCCTAATAAAAAGTGTTATTAAATATAAAAAAAAATAATGATTAAAAATCCAAAATCGATTATTATTAATCTCTTCTTGACAGTAATGCAATACAACCATAAAACAATCCAATTGTTAACCCAACACCTAAATAGATTACAATACTACCAATTATAGATGCAGCAGTAGGGGTAATTACACTAAGTACAGCTAATATACCTAGTACAATAACTAAGATTGTACAAATCATTGCAGTTAGGAACCATCCTGAGAAGGCTTCTTTTCTGTTTTCAGCAAAAAATCCTGAAAGAAAAGCACCTACAAGTGGAGCTACAAAATATCCTATATATATAATTATATTAAAAGTTGGAATTGTCCCTCCCACCGCAATTGCAGCGCCTATAGTAGCAAAAATTATTCCTGGTGATCCAAGATTAGCTAATGGTCCAAATAGAAGCATGTTCAAAGTACCAAGAAAATTAGCTTGAAATGCTGCCGTAAATGAATTAAAAGTACCTGACACTAGGTATGCAAGAAGTAAAAATACAACATTTAATCCAATAAAAGCAATTAAACTGAATAAAAAACTTTTAGCAAAAGCCATTTTTTTTATACACTTTAGATTTTAATTTTTTTTAGTCTATTATTATACTTATCTATTTTTTAATTAAATGATAGATAACGTTTTTTACGAAATTTAATTCAATTTAATCATTAATAAAGCTTTCTAAATTTTCTTGTTACCTTATATAAAACACATTAATCTAAGGGATTCTCAAAAAGATTGGATGATCGTTTCCGATCATAAGGAGATCGATTTTGATCATCTATTGTACCCTATGATCTACCTCTTGGAGGAATATCACTTGGTACATATCTTTTAGTTGCAGGTGGAACTTTAGTTTTAATTGGCAGTATCATTGGTACTTCAGATTTCTAATTATAAAGTTTAATTTAATTTTTTTTTAATAATCTTTTTGCTTTCATATCAATTTCTTTTAATTTCTCAAGATCTATTGGTTCATTTATATTAATAAACGAAAATAGATTTTTGTCGATTATCTTGATATCTTTTTCAATAGATATAAAATTTGTTTTCCATTGAGTGCTTAATAAACATGTTAATTTATAAGATTGAATTTCAATACATTTTTTAGTACTCTTTAGTGCCTTTTTAATGGGATAAATTGCGAATAGTGGTTCAAGTAAACCATTTTCCCATTGAAGGATACAACAATCAAAACTTTTACATTGATTGATTAAATATTTTAATACTTCTTTTTTTATTAATGGCGTATCACAAGATAAGGTTAGTACTTTTTTATAATTTAATTTTTTTAATTCTTTAAATGCAGAAAATAATCCAATCATAGGCGTACGTAGAGTTTTACTTAAAGTTTCATCCTTTTCATCTATAATAAAGCCAGTGAGGTTTTTAATATCAATTTTTTTCATATAATCATTTACTTGCTCTATGGATTTAGCAACCAAAAATACATCATATTCAAATTCACTTAAAATATCAAGTAAGTAAGATATAAGAAGCTTTCCAGAAAGTTCAAAAAGTCCTTTATCACTTCCAAATCGACTGCTTTTGCCACCAATTAAAACCGCTATTGCTAGGAATTTGGATTTTTTCCTTATTTTTAACAACTTTATCGTCGGAATATTTAATATTCTATTAAACTAATAATTAAAAGTCATATATGATTTAAATTAATTGAAGATAATAAAACTAATTCTCTCAGTCTATTTAATATCATGATTCTAAAAAGAAAAATAAAACAAATGAGAGAAAAACCTAAAGAGCATTGTGCTATTTTTGGTGTAACTTGTGATGATCTTGGTTATTCAGTCTCAAATATTTTGTATCGAGGATTAATTGCACTACAACATCGAGGACAAGAATCTACAGGAATATCCATTTTAAAAACAGGAGGTAATATTTTTACCTATAAAAAAAATGGGTTAGTTTCACAAGTTTTAGAAGAGAAAATTATTTCGCAATATTGGGGAAATGTTGGAATCGGGCACAATAGGTATGCTACAACTGGAGCAGTGGGTTTTAACTCCTCTCTTTATATGCAACCGTTTCATTTCAAAAACAATGAAATTGAATTTTCTATGGCTTTCAATGGAACTATAGCTAATTTTGACGAAATCAAAAAGAAAATGGACGAGATGGGACGTATTTTTATCACTGATACTGATACTGAGGTTTTAGCGCAACTAATCGGATCTATTGCTTTAGGAACTGAGGATTGGCCTGAAATCCTAAAGCTTACAAGTAAATTATTAGATGGTTCCTATTCTTTGATATTAATGACTTCTGAAGGAGATATTTATGCCATAAGAGATCCATTAGGATTTAAACCTTTATGTATCGGAGAATTGAAAACTGAACAGCGAAATCTATATTTTGTTGCGTCTGAATCATGTGCTATTGATACTGTCGGAGGGTTATTTTTAAGGGATGTACAGCCTGGAGAAATTGTACATCTGAGTCATCAAAAAGATATTCATTCAGAACTGATAATTAAAGCAAATAGAACAGCCATATGTCAATTTGAATATGTATATTTCGCGCGACCAGATTCTATTATTGATGGAGTTTCAGTCGAAGAAGCAAGATCACGATTAGGTATGAATTTAGCTAAGAATGATCCTATTTTAAAAAATTCTGAGATAAGGGAAAATGCAATAGTAGTTCCAGTTCCAGATTCAGGCCGAAGTGTCGCAGTAGGATATGCAAAGGAAGCAAAGCTTCCTTACGTAGAGGGTTTAATGAAAAATCGGTACGTACATAGAACATTTATTATGCCTGGTCAAACAAAACGTAAAATTGCTGTAAAAGAGAAATTAAATCCTATAAAGAGCGTTGTTAAAGATAAAGACGTTATTCTTTTAGATGATTCCGTTGTTCGGGGCACAACTACAGCTCAAATAGTATCATTATTACGAGAAAAAGGAGGAGCGAAACGGGTCCATTTACGTGTTAGTTGTCCCCCAATTGTTAGTCCATGCTATATGGGAATTGATTTTCCTACTAAAAATGAATTAATTGCAGGAAGATTCCAAAATCAATACGGTACCAATTATATTGATGAAATTCAACGATCAATAGGAGCAGATACATTGTTATATCAAACAATAGATAATTTGACTCAAGCTATTGGAAAGGGTAAAAATGAATTATGTTTAGCTTGTTTAACAGGTAATTATCCATTAAAATCTGTACAAAAATTAGCTGAGTTAGAAAATTCTATTGTTAAGAGTAGAACCTGATTTTAATTTGCTTTCAATTCTACACCATCCCAACAATATGTGCATATCTTTTCTTTTGGTAATCCAATAGCTTTAACTAAGTTTTCAAGTCTCTGATATTGTAAAGTTGTCAATTGTAATTTTTTGCGAATAACTTCAACCATAGCTTTAAATTTATCAGATTCGGGATCGGTATATTCTACAGGATCCTCGACGTTTTTTCCAATCAGTTCTTTTATAGCCCATCGTCCGGCTAAATCCAATTCAGAACGAGATCGAGAGAAATTTAGAAATTTACAACTATAAACAAGTGGAGGACAGGCAGGTCTCATATGTACTTCCTTAGCCCCATATTCATATAATCTTTGAATTGTTTTTAGAAGTTGAGTACCCCTCACAATTGAATCTTCACAAAAAAGTAAACGTTTGTTATTAATAAGTTCTTCAATCGGTATTAATTTCATTTTTGCAACTTGATTTCTAATAGATTGAACTTGTGGCATGAAACTCCTAGGCCAAGTTGGAGTGTATTTTACATAGGGTCGTGAAAAAGGAATTTTAGCTTCATTAGCATACCCTAAACCATGTGCTGTTCCTGAATCAGGGATACCTGCTACGAGATCAATTTCAATATTATCATTTTTTGCCAAATAAGATCCACATTTATATCGAACCGATTCTACGTTGATACCTTCATAATTAGATGCAGGATATCCATAATATACCCATAAAAAACCACAAATTTGCAGTCGGTCTCCTGGTTTGATTTTTTGTTCGAGGCCATTTTTACTTATAAAAATTACTTCACCTGGTCCAAGATATTTTGTTATTTTATAACGCAGATTAGGAAATGCACAAGTTTCCATCGTTATGGCATAAGCACCCGATTTCTCCCCTATAATTAGTGGTGTTCTCCCTAATTTATCTCGAACAGCATAGATTCCTTCATTTGTTAATATAAGCATGGTACATGATCCATCAACCATATCTTGAACTTTCTGAATTCCTTCTTCAAATGTAGCACCTTGGCTAATAATTGTTGCAACCATTTCTGTGGGATTAATTTCACCTCCATGCATCTCTGAGAAATGAGATCCATTCTGTAATGCTTTTTTTGTTAAATCTTCAAGATTATTAATTTTTCCCACTGTGACAATAGCAAAAACACCTAAATGAGAATTGATTATTAATGGTTGATCATCATAATCACTGATTACTCCTATACCTTTATTTCCGTGCATTTTCTTAATATCTTTCTCGAATTTAGACCTGAATTGAGTTGTTGTTATGTTTTTAATAAACCGTTGAAAACCACCAGAGTTTTTTACTGCTAATCCTCCTCTTCTAGTTCCTAAATGAGAATGATAATCTGTACCATAGAAAAGATCTTCTAAACAATCTGAATCTGAAAAAACTCCGAATAAACCACCCATTATACTTTCACTACTTATTTAAATCGAAAACTATTAATAAATGAAATTATTAATCCGATATCAAACCCTAAATTATTCAAAGTATAGATTTGGAATATTTTATACAATTTTTTATAAATTTTCTTTTTGATATTTGAATAATCCTCCAATTAATTGTCCTATGCTTATCCCAGCATCTCCCGGAGCAATTAAATTATGCTCCAAAAACAAAAAACCCTCATTAATCACTTTTTCTTTAATACTTCTCGAAAAAGAATAATTATATGCAACCCCACCTGTTAATCCTATATGATTAATTTGATTTTCTTTAGCAACTTCTAATGCAATTTCAGCAAATGCATTCCCTATTTCAATTTGAAATTTCGCAGCAATATCTGCTCGTGTATTTTTTGAATTCTCTAGTAAAGAAAGGATATCAAGTATTAGTTTTGAGGTGTTAATTATACGTATGCCATTTTTTCTGGAATATTTAATTTCTAAGTCTATATTGTTTGGACAACCTCTTGATGCTAAAGCTTCAAGTCTCATAGCGGGTTCTCCTCGGTATGTTTTAATATTTGCCGCTCTTAAAAGATAAGAAACTGCATCAAATATTCGACCAGTCGAACTAGATAAAGGTATATTCTCGGACAGAAATTTCTGATCTGCATTGCTGAATTGAGAAATTATAGACTTCAATTCATCATTTTTATATTTTAAATCGTTTTCTAATCCAATTAATCTGAAGATTTTTAAAGATTCATCTACACCTAAAGTATTAAGAATAATAGAAGCTGCCATACGAGCAGGATATTTTGTACATCGATCTCCTCCAATCATTGGTTGATATTCTAAAAAGCCAAGCCGCTCATAATCATGATAAGAGCTTAACAAAATTTCTCCACCCCAAATATTGCCATCATCTCCATAACCTACACCATCAGTACTTATGCCAATAATTTTTTCATCTAATCCGATTCTATTTTCCGCCATAAGACCTAAAACATGAGCAAAATGATGCTGTACTGAATATAATGGAATATTAAACTGATTTGCTAATTCTTCTCCAAATTTTGTGGTTACAAAAGCTGGATGAGCATCGCAAGTAATAAATTTTAATTCAGAATCTTTAACTTGTAAAAGACTTTTCATATGAAAAAGAGCGTCCTTAAGAAAATTGTAAGTTTCTAAATGAGTTACATTTCCAATATGTTGAGTGGGAAATATTCGATTTTTCCTTAAAATTGCTCCTGTTACCGATAATTCAGGACCAGTAGCTAAAGCACTAGGTATTTCTACTTTAAAAGGTAATGGTAAATATTCTGGAACATACCCTCTCGATCTTCTTATTAATTTTACTTTATCATCATGAATTCTTAATACACTATCATCAGCTCTTTGGAAAATCGTTCTATTATGAAGAAGAAAGACCTCTGCTAAATCTTGAAGTTGCTTGAATATTTCTTTATTTTCAATGGCCATAGGAATGTAGGATTTATTCCCGCTTGTATAAATTAAAGGCTTTTTACCAATATATTGAAAAAGTAAATGATGGATACCTGAATATGGAAGCATTATTCCCACATTACTTAATCCTGGAGCCACTTGTTCACTAATGATTGAATAATCAATTGATTCTTTTTTTTCTAAAAGAACTATAGGTCTACGAAACGAGGTGATTAGCTCCTTTTCTTTAGTTGAGATGTTCAGGTCATTTTCGATAACATCTAAATTTGGAACCATTACAGCAAAAGGCTTATATTTTCTTTCTCCTTTTCTTTCACGGAGTTTTAGAATCGTTTCATCATTAGTTAAACAAACTAGATGTGTTCCTCCAATACCTTTCACAGCAATAATTTCCCCTTCATTAATTATCTTGGCTGTTTCTTGTAAAATAGAATCTATTGACTCATTATTAATTATTTTTCCCTGTTTATTATACAAGGTATAATGAGGTCCACAAACAGAACAAGCAAAAGTTTGAGCATGGAATCTTCTATTAGTAAAATCCAAATATTCTTGAATACACGATTCAGGGTCAGCCTTCTTGCAGAAAGGAAATTTAATCATTGTACTCCTCTCCCTATCGTAAGGTAATTCGGTTACTGTAGTATATCTGGGACCACATACAGCACATGCAATAAAAGGATATTTATAATACTTTTTTTTTTGAGGATCATTCATATCTTTTAGACATTCATTACAGATTGCTATATCTGGTGGAAGAGTTAGGCTAATTCCACGTCCCTGTTCACTTTTCCTTATCTCTAGTTCATTAAATTCCTTTTGAAAATCTAAATAATTTATCTTAATATCCTCGATGAAAGAGATTTTTGGTTTCTTTATTTCAATATTTTTTAAAAATTTTTTAATATTTTGAAAATTACCTTGTAAAACCAATCTTACACCAGCATTTCCCCTATTTAAAATATAACCTTTAAGATTTTGGGAATTTGCTAGATTATATAAAAAGGGCCTAAAACCTACTCCTTGAACAATCCCAGTTATCGTAATTTCTATTGTTTTATGCTCTTTCAATTGGCTCAACTATTGGTTATCAAATTTAATCTAAAATCTAATTAAATAAATAATTACTATAAAAAAAACTAATATTTTATTATGATAGTATTATTAAATTAAGCTTTTGTTTTTGAACTAACCATTTAATTAAGGAAAAATATAGTAAAATGTCTTTAAAAGAAGAATTTTGGGACATACCTTATCATAAAGCATTTTTCAAGACAAGTCATAATTCATATATACATTCTATAAGAGAACAACTAAATAAAGGAGTTAGGGGTCTTGAATATGATATACATGACAATAAAATACAACAATTAGAAGATTTTGAAGTATATCATTTAGAAAACCATATTGATTCACTTCTAAGTGAAAATGGTAACCCCAATAATCTATTACTTTCTAATTGGCTTAAAGTGTTAGATGATTGGTCTAATGATCAAAATAAAGAACACACGCCTATAACACTATTTATTGAGCTCAAAGATAATATTATTGATTCGAATAATGAACCCGAGGACCTTTATGGGATAAAGAAACTAAATCAAATTATAGTTGATTCATTTAACTCTGACACCCTCTTCATGTTTAAAAATTTCCGAGAAAAAAGCTTTAAATGGCCAACAGTTAGAGAATTAAAAGGTTGTATTATTATTGTACTTGTAAGTTATTGGGGTGAATATTGGGCAGCTAATGAAGGAGGTTTCGATTCTAGGGTAAGATATATGAATAATTGCTTACAAGGTAAAGATGACATCTGTTTTGTTTCTTGGGTTCAAGAAGACCAGGGAGAAAAATCATCTTATCTTAAAGAAAATAGTTATTTTTGGAAATGTAGTCTTGGATATAGCACCAAAAACTTTTCTCAAAATTCTGAATCCCAAAGAGTAACCCGAGCTGATTTCGATAAAATTGTATGGGGAATGCACGTTAAAACATATTATAACAAGAGTTATGAAAATGGATATCGTTGTAATTTTCCTGCTACAGATGTGTGGGGAACTGATAAATATAATAATTGTTTTCCATGGTCAATTTAAGAGTTTTGTTCACTATAATATTTATAATAAATACTACATGTACCTTCCATTGAAACCATGCATGGACCTATTGGATTAATCGGAGTACATTCTTTTCTAAATAATTTGCATTCATAAGGGTATAATTTTCCAACCATAACAAGATGACAAGAACATCCAGGAGGGATATCTTGAGATTTTTCGATTTTTATGTCAAATTTTTTATCAGCATCATACTCAGTATATTTCTCTCTAATGACCAATCCTCCTTCATTTATTCTTCCAATACCTCTCCATGGAGAGGAAACAGGATCAAAAACATCTTCTATTACTCTTTGAGCGATTATATTTCCTTCAGGTTTTACAACCCTCGAATATTCATTTAATGTATCATACTTTTTATCTCTCACTTGTTTTAAAAGCATTAAAATTGAGAGTAATACATCATTTGGCTCAAAACCAGATATTACATTAGGGATTTTATATCCTTGGGAAAATATTTCATATGGTTCTAAACCTATTATGGTTGATACGTGCCCAGGGGAAATAAAACCATCGATTTTTAATTGAGATTGGCTTATTAAAAGTTCTAAAGCCGCTGGTATTAATTTATGAGCACAAATTACTGAAAAATTTGAAGGCGGCTCAGATTGTAATTCGTATCCAACTAATGGGACTGTTGTTTCAAATCCTATTGCAAAAAATATCACCTCTTTATCTGAATTTTCCTTGGCTATTTTAACAGCATTATTTGGTCCATATACAATACGTACATCAGAACCTCTTGCTTTAAGTTCAGCAAGAGAGATATTTGTAGCAGGAACTCTGATCATATCTCCAAAAGTTGTTATTATCGTATCATTTCGTTTTCCAAGCTCAATAGCTTTATCAATATCAGCAGCAGGACATACACATACTGGACATCCTGGCCCCGATAATATTTCAATTTCTTTAGGTATAAGAGTTCTTAATCCATATTTAGAAATAGTATGTTCATGAGTCCCACAAACATGCATAAATTTAACTGGTTTACCAATTTCTTTAGTAATTTCATTTATTTTCTCAATTATTTTACCCGTAAATTCTTTACTTCTTAAAACATCTAAGCCAGGAATATTCATTTTTATCACCTATTAGCAAATCCGAGGAATTGGTTCTCCCAACGGCATATCTACAAATCGGGTCCCACCAACAATTGTTTTTAAAAATACTCTTTTAGGATTCTCTGCTTTTACTTTACCAATAATTTCAGCATCTTTCCCAATTTGAGTTGATTTTATTTTCTTTAAGATATCTTGAGAGTATTTTGGATCAACTGCTAAGAGAGCTCTTCCTTCACATGCTATATTATAAGGATCTAATCCTAACATTTCACATATAGCAATAACTTGATTCTTAATTCGAACCTTTTCCTCATCAATCCAAATGCTAACGTTAGATTTTGCTGCCCAATCATTTAAAGCAGCTGCAATTCCCCCGCGTGTGGGATCTTTCATTGCATGTATTAAATTATTATCAATTTCATACTTGATTGCACTAAAAATTTCAAGTAACAATGAAATATCTGATTTTAAATCAGTAGATATATTTAAACCTTCTCTAGAAGCCATCAATGCTGTCCCATGATCTCCAATACTTCCAGTTAGGATAATATGATCTTCAGTCTTAATGTTATTATCTAAAATTTTTATGTTTTTATCTTTGATCCCAATACCAGTTGTAGCAATTATTATTTCATTCAACGTTCCCCTCGGCATAACTTTAGTATCTCCAGCAATTATGGCGATTCTCGCCTTAGCAGCCATAAAATTCATTGAATTAACAATTTTTTTTAGTTTATTGAATTCAAAGCCTTCTTCAATGATTATCACAGAAGTTAAAGCTAAGGGTTCAGCACCCATCATTATAAGATCATTAGCCGTTCCGCAGATACTAAGAGAGCCTAAATCTCCCCCCGGAAAAAATAATGGATAAATTGTATGACCATCTGCAGTAACAACAATTTCTTTTTCATAATTAATTAAAGGAATTGTAGCTCCATCATCTAATTCTTCGATACCAATCCCGTTATTAACATTTTTATAAGGGATATTTTTGGTAATGAATTCTATTAATTCTTGTTGTAAAATCCCACCAGCTCCATGGGCCAAACGAATAATTTTTGAGTTCTCTTTTTTGATACTCATAATTGTCAAATTGAAACAAAAATTAAAAGAATTTAGATTATAAAATAATCGATTAAAATCATAATTTTGAATAATTAAGATTTAAACTTTAATCATTATTCATTCAGTATTAAAAAAAATAAAACGGTACCAAAATATTTTAAAGTTCCTTACATGTTGCAACAAATTTCTTTTGATTAAGCGCTTGTGAAATAGTTTTATTAGATATATTTGCGAAATTCAAATATTTCTTCTGGCTTCACATTTTTGACTTTTTTTTTACTTTTTACATCTGGATATGGACATACATCGCCCGTGCAATCTAGTGTATCTGTAATATCTACCATCTCTATCCAACTTTTTTGTTTTTTTTTAATTTTTGAATATTCATTCATTAAAGGAGTGAGATATCAAATTGAATTTTAAACTATTTAAAATTATTGAAATAAATTACTCAACTTTTCTTCCACTGAATTGTTAATTTTCCTAAAGTAAAAATTTACTTCAAAAAGTTATATAACAAATTCTCTAGATTATAATAAAGTTGAAATATCGGCTAGATTTATTCAATAAACCTTTCAATTACAGTAGTTTATCAAAATTTAATTGATTTATCCGATAATTATTATTTCACTTTCCTAAATTTATTAAGTAATTAATTGAATATCTATTCCCAAATTCAACTAATCGTAAATTTTGAATATATATTCATATAATAAAAATAATTTTATCAGAAAGTAGAATGAATCAGAAATTTTTAATAAAGTTATTAATACAATATCTCAACTAATTATTAAAATTTAAATTAGCTAATTTACAAAAACAAAAAATACAATAAAAAATTGATTAAAAATGGCAGTAAAAGTAGCTTTTATGCAACTTTCCGATTGCTGGGGATGTCATCAATCTTTATTAAATAATCATTTAGGATTATTGCCAGTTCTTCCAGCACTCGAAATAGTTTACTGGCCAGCAGTAGTGGACTTTAAGCATGATTCATTAAAAGCAAGAGAAAACGGGTCTATATTAGTTGGATTTATTGAAGGTTCTGTTAGAACAAATGAGGATTATGAAAACGCGAAATTAATGAGAGATAAATGCGCTTTAATCATTGCCTTTGGTAGCTGTTCCTGTTATGGAAATGTACATGGCCTCGCTAATCAATGGAATAAAGACGATTTAGTAAGAAGGAAATTCTCTGAAGTTGAAAGTATAGCTGATGGAAGTGGTGGTGAACCAACTCAACATATGCCTGGTTTTAGAGATAAAATCGTCCCTGTTGATGAAGTAGTTAATGTTGATGTTTATATTTCAGGATGCCCTCCAAAACCAGAAGGTATTGTTTCTGCAATTGCATTTCTACTAGGACAAAAGCCCTTCCCTATGAATGATCTAGCATTTTGTAATGATTGCAGTATTAAAGACAATTGTTTATTGGATGCTGGAAAACTCTGTTTTGGGCCAATTACAAGTATGGGATGTAATTTAAAATGTACTAGTAATGGAAACCCATGTGTTGGGTGTTTTGGTCCAGCAAAAACAGTGGATTCTAGAGCTGAGAAATTAAACAGTATGACAAAGAGCCTTACTTCGATTAGTTCAGGTGATAAAAAGAATTTGTATGAGTTCTTGACACTATTTCTAAATGTTCCATTAATGGCAGGATTTGATTTAACTAGCGATATATTAAAGCAAGTCAAGAAACATGGAAGTCCAAGTACTCCCTTAGCAAATTTTCCACCCACAACAGAAGAGATTGCAGGGAGGTTAATGGCTTTCTTGAGAGATAATCCAGATTTCACTGAAATTTCAAATGTCTGCGATACATGTTCTAGAATCATAGGGAGTAAATCTACGATGACAAGAGTGAAAAGAGATTATGAAGGCCTTCCTAATATGGATGATTGCTTTATCGAACAAGGATATATCTGTATGGGTCCTATTACTAAAGCTGGCTGTGGTGGTATGTGTATAAAGGTTAATGCTCCATGTACTGGCTGTTATGGTCAAACAAAATGGGGTGTTAATCAAGCAGAGAGATTTGCAGATACAGTGTTAAAACAATTTAATGTGAGCTTATCGAAGGATGATCTACTTGCCCAAGTAAAAGATCCTATTGGTACTTTTGAAAAATTCACATTAGCATCAAGAAAAGGAGGCGTATAAAAAAATGGTAAAAACGATAGAAGTAGAACCAGTCACTCGATTAGAAGGACATGGTGGTTTGAGATTAGTTTTAGGTGATGATGGAAAAGTACAAAATGTTCAATTTAACATTAGCTCAACAAGATTTTTTGAAAAATTTCTTGAAGGCCGTTATTGCGAGCATATCCCAAGAATAACACCTAGGATTTGTGGTATTTGCCCAATTCCTCATCATCTGACCCCTACTAAAGCAGTAGAAGATGCTTGGGGTGTTCAAATTCCTCCGGCTGCATATAAATTGCGTCAATTATTACAAAACGCAAAGCAATATTCATCACATGCATTACATTTCTATGCGCTAGCCGCTCCTGACTTTTTATTAGGACCCATGGCTGATCCTGCATTAAGAAATGTAGTTCATGTAATTAATAAAATGCCAGAAGTAGGTGCTATGGCATTAAAGATGATGGATTTTGGCCAAAAGTTATGTGAGGCAGTTGGTGGTAAATCAGTACATCCTATATCTGCGATTGTAGGTGGTATGAAAAAAGCCTTAGATGAAACGGTTCGAGATCGGTTTTTAAAACAAATCGAAGATCAAGTTGAATGGTCAAAAAAAACTGTAGATATTGGATTGAAAGTTGTTGAGGATTATTGGGACGTTGTAGCAAATGTGGGTGTTGTTCCTACATATTACCTTGGAATGACAAAGAATGGTGTTCATGATATTTACGATGGAGATATTCGTGTAGTTTCTCCTGATGGAGAAAAATTTGATTATCCACCTCAAAAATATTTAGATGTTATAGGTGAACATATACCTGAACATTCTTATGCAACTCACACTTATTATAAACCAGCAGGATATCCTGAAGGGATATATCGAGCGAATACATTGGCAATGATAAATTGTGCTGATAAGATGGCTACTCCTTTAGCTGATGAAGCTTTAAAAGCAATGAGGGCAAAAGTAGGAAACGTACCTCATCATACATTTGCGTATCATTGGGCTCGATTAATTGAATTAGTTGAGTCAATTGAAGTTATGGCAACACTGCTTCAAGATGATGATATCGTTAACCCTGATTGCAAAACTTTAGATGTACAACCTAGAGAAGGAAATGGTGTTGGTGTCACTGAAGCTCCACGAGGACTGCTTTTGTATCATATATGGTCAGATGCTGAAGGCATTTGTAAAAAAGCAAATCTCTTAGTCGCAACCAACCATAATATTGCTGGAATCGAAAAGACATTAATGCATGTTGCTAAACAGGTATTTGATGATAAAGCGTTAGAAGGATTGAAATTACCAGATCCATGGATAAAATAAACTAAATCAAAATTAATATAGAGAGTGAACAAAAAAATGAGTGATATACCAGAAGGAGTAGTAAATATCTTAGAAATGGTAGTACGCTGTTTTGACTGTTGACTATCGTGTGCTGCTCACATCACTGTAGTTGATGAGAGTGGTAAAGAAATTTACTCTCGCGAACTACATGTTGGTTTTGGATGAATTATCCAATAAAAATTATAGATTGGAAATGACTGCCCTTGCATGGGTTAAAACCAACAAATAAAAAAAATGAATAAAAAACTCGAAAAAAAAAGTGATAAAAAATGACATTACCATTAGGTATAGATTTTGAATTTAGAAAATTGATTATGGACGTCCATGTGTCATCTGATAAGATTAAATACTGTTATCAATGTAGTAGGTGTACAGATAATTGTCCTGTCGCTGCAGTTGCTAACCCATTCTACGAAAACGTTTTTGATCCTAGATTAATAGTATTAGGTACACTTTTAGGATATAAAGACGTTGTCATGGCTCTTGCTGGTACCAAATCAGCTATCGTGCCATGGGGTTGTACGGTCTGTGATACGTGTGATACTGTCTGTCCCCAAGCTATTGAAGTCACCGAAATTATTACTTTAGCGAAAAACGTAACTACTGGGGCCGGATTAGCACCAGATAATGTTATAGCTCAAGCAAAAACTGTTTTTGAGAGTGGAAAAGCTATTCCCTCTCAACCAGCGATCGAGAGAAGACGTGAACAATTAGGCTTACCAGCTGTAGTAGCACCAGATGTAAATGAAGTACAATCTTTATTAAAGGCAATAGGTGCCGATAAAAAATTATAATGGAGGTTAAAAAAATGACAGAATATAAAATGTTTGAAGGATGTGTTATTGGAAACAGAATTCCGTTTATTGAGGCAGCCTCCAGAAAAGTTTTAGACAAAATTGGAGTACAAACATCACAAGCTCCATTTGCCTGTTGTCCAGATCCTACTGGAGTAAAAAGCTTTGATAATACCGCTTGGCTCGCTTTAGGTGCTCGAAACTTATGTTTAGCAGAAGCTGAAGGTAAGGATATAATTTCACTGTGTAATGGTTGTACTAATACGCTTCGTGGAGTACAACATCAACTGAAACATGATTCCAATAAGAAAGAAGCCATCAATAAAGAATTGGCGAAAATTGGAAAAGAATATAAAGGATCCATTGATGTTAAGCATTTTGTAGACGTTTTAAGATCAAATATAGATGCAATAAAAAGTGCGATTACGAAACAGATGGGTGATCTTAAGGTTGCTTGTCATCCTGGTTGCCATTACATGCGTCCTGTTGAATGGATGGAGTCTGATGATCCCTTACGTCCAAAAAATTTGAAAGAACTCGTTGCTGTTTCAGGAGCAAATGTTGTTGATTATGAAGAATTAGGACTATGCTGTGGAAATGCTGTTGCTGGTCCATTTCCGGAACATGGAGATGCGATATTGAAGCAAAAATATGATTCAATCAAAAAAGCTGGTGCAAATTGTATTGTTGTAAACTGTCCTGCATGTTTTCAACGATTAGATGGAGAACAACGAAATCTTTCAAAGAAATTTGAAACCGAATATAATATTCCGGTACTATATATAACAGAATTGTTAGCTTTAGCTATGGGTGTTAGTTCTGAGGAGATTGGTTTGAAAAACCATCGAACTAGACGAAATACAGCTATAGAAAACCTTTAAGCTATAATCTATAAATTATTTTTATTTTTTTTTATTTTCTTTAACATTCTTATGACGATTGTAAAGTTTAAATAATAAAGAATTATTTAATAAATTGGAATTTTATAATTTTGTACAATTACTCAATTCCATTGTATTTATCTTAGGGATTATTACGTAATAAGAAATAATTAATAAAATGTAGTCAAGATAATCATGTTTAATTTAAAGCGTGACGTTCCTTGGTTTTTCCAATATCTTGAATATTACTATCATGTTTTTCTTAATGTAAGATTTAATAATGGAAATAGTATAAAAAAAGTAATTAATTTTTCACTTAACTTATCACTTCAGGGATTTGAAGGATTATTATTCTATATGTATATGCCAGATGTTAAAAAAATAAAATTTGACTTGTATAGACATTCCCTTAATCAATCCTATGAAATTTCTAATCTAAATTTTGCATTAAATAATAGCACATCAAATTCATTAGACTTTGTTATAATTCCTTTTGGTTATTTTAAGGATGAGCATAAATTTAATTTGGATATACGAAGTGATGAACTAGAATCTAGCTTCGAATTGCATGCTTGGGCACCATCTAATCTTTATAAACATTTAAAATCTATTATTAAAATCGACAATAAATATTCGGAATTAATCCCTATAGATGATTATAAGGGATATTACTTTCATTTTAATAGTTCATTTAAAGGAAATGAAACAGGGAGATTATTTGATTTAATAAATCTACTTGTAGATTTAGATAAAACAGTAGATGAATTAGATAACGAACCTCTTTTCTATGCAATGGATTCGGAAATAAAAAATTTAGTTACAAAAAGTAATGAGTATTTATTTGAGTTATGTCAGACGTCTGTCTCATTAGATACAAGGAATATATTAAGGGAATTAGAACGTTTAAAGTTCAATATTGATAGTCTTTCAAAAGAGGAAATATTTAATTGGCTGGATGATTTAATTAATTTTTATTCAGGTAAAGAATAATCGTTTTAAATTTTTAACCATAATTCGTTTTTTATATCTTAAAAAAGATAATTTTTTTTATCCAACATTATTATTAGAATTATTTACTATTTTATAAACTAGATATTTGTTATGTGTTTAGCAATACCAGGAAAAATATTAAAAATCGATGGTAATTCTGCATTAGTAGATTTTGATGGGTTAAAACAAAATGTAATTATCGCATTGATTCAAAATCCCGAGATTGGAAAGTATGTTATCGTTCATGCTGGCTATGCAATAGAAATGATAAATGAAAAAGAAGCTATGGAAGCCATACAGCAATGGAAAGCAATTGCTGAAGATCAAGACTTAAATCTAGCAGATATACTTTAAAGCAACATATTCTACAAGTCAAATAATTCTTGTTTTAATTTTTTCAATTTTTCATAAAGAGACTTTATTGATAAAATTGCCTTTGAGTTTAAGTTAAAATCAAATGGAGATTTGCCTTCTAAATCAGCTTTTCCAATATCAGGATCAAAAGGAACTGAATGATAAAGAGGAACTTCCCAATTTTTTATTTTTTTACTAATTATCTCTTTTTGTGATTGATCAGTAATTTTATTCGCAATTAAATAAATGTTAACGACTCCTAATTTTTTAGATAGTTCGATTATTTTTTTGGAGAGATCTAAAGATTTTTGAGAGGGTTCTGTAATTACAAGCATTAAATCGATTCCTTTTGCTGTACCACGACCTAAATGTTCTATCCCAGCTTCAAAATCGACAATTATTACTTCGTCTCTTTTAACAAATAAATTGTATAATAAGGTTCGTATTAAAGCATTTTCAGGACACAAGCATCCCGTAGCGGGCTCCTCGATTCCACCTAAAACCAAAAGTTGTAAACCATCTGGACCTGATACTTTATATTTATCAGGAATATCAGAGACTTCTGGGTTTATATTATAAACCCCAGGACCAGCATCTTTAACAAAAGTCCTTTTTTCTATCATTGATTTCATTTCTTTAATTGGTACTATTTGCTCTTTTGTTTTCTCATCAATACCTAATGTATAACTTAGATTCATTGCTGAATCGTTATCAATAGCAAGAACTTTAAAACCATCATGTGCAAACATTCTTGCTAGAATCCCTGCAACTAAGGTTTTTCCGACACCTCCCTTACCTGAAACAGCAATCTTCACAGAACAAACACCAAATGATTTAAGTATATAATTCTATAAGAATTCGAAATAAATTAAATGTTTTATTTATAAATATAAAAAATTTTGAGTAAAATGTTAAACTAGAATAATATTAAATCATCTAAATTTAATAATACATAAGATTTACAAAATTTTTTCCTAAGAATGCCAATTATTCAAGAGTTATTAAGAGATGATTATTCGTTTGAACAGGCAAAAACTATACAAATCAAATATCAAAAATTAATTAATGACTCTTCAAAAGTAAAAGATTTTATAAAGATTGAACAAATTAAGACTATTGTCGGTGTAGACATCTCATACTTTAATAAAGATAATTATGAATATGGAATTGCTTGTGCAGTAATTTGGGATTTAAATCAAAACAAAAAAGAAAAACATTTTTTTACTAAAGATCGTGTTAAATTTCCTTATAGATCAGGATTCCTTGGATTTAGAGAATGTAAAATATTGGGAAAAGTAATTTCAAAACTTCCAAACAGACCAGATCTTATAATGTGTGATGGTCATGGAAAAATACACCCAAGAAGATTTGGAGAAGCAGTTCATCTTGGAATAGCTCTAAATATCTGTAGTATAGGGGTGGCTAAAAATTCATTCATCGGATATTCTGATTGGAATGAAATTGAAAAATTCAAAGGTAATAAAACACCAGTATGGGCAAAAAATCCTAATGAAGAAAATGAAAAGTCGTTAAATGAAATTTTAGGATATGCAATTTGCTTAAATAATGGTTCAAAACCCGTTTTTATAAGTGAAGGTTATAAGATAAAACTTGATGAAGCTTTAAAAATCTGTTTAGAAACAGTTAAAGGACATAGACAACCAGAACCAATCTATTTGGCAGACAAACTTTCTAGAAAAGAATTGATTAATTGGTATTAACTTGGTCGGCCCATTTCTTGCATTTTCTTAGAGACTTTCATTAATTCACAGAATATTTTTGCGTTATCTCCTGGATTTACTGTCTGTAATAATTTCTCATTTAATTCTTTCATTTTTATTGTTAAATCGATGAATTCTTTTGGTGGATCTATTTGATAATGATAATGCTTTTTTCCATCTTTATTTATTTCGATGTATACCCATTTTTCCGCTTTTTGGCTCCAGTTCCATCGATGAGGAGTTAATAACCTTCTTCCCATTTTCTTCTGATATTAAAGCTTAGTAATTGATGTTAAAGAATAATTACTTATCAATACCTCTAAAAATGAATACAAATTTGTCTAAAGAAGTTTTACTTCTGAAATATCATTTAAAACTTTAATCGCAAGCTCTCTAACATCAACATCAACATCTTTAGTAAGCTTTTTTAAAAAAGACGTAAACTCTTCATTTTTCTTCTCAAACTTACTCAACGCTTTAATGACATTATATCTAACTATCCAATCTTTATCATTAATTAATTCAAATAAAGCATCATAGACCTTTTTATATCTTATGTGACCTAAAATTTTTATGGCATTTCTTTTAATCTCACTATTTTTACTTTTTAAATCCTGTATTAGTAAATTTATTACTATTTCCTTGTTATTGTTATCAAACAAATGATACATTCTATTAAAGAGGGAGAGCTGTAATTGGTTTGGAACGCTTTTTAATATTTTTGGTTTATAGACTAGTTCATTCTTTATGTTTATTTCTTTCTCTCTTAATTGTTTTAGCATCTCATTAAGATTCTGGTTTTCTTTTTGATATTTGGATAACTCCATCTTTACATTCTCAAATTTTTCCCTCATTTCAGCAAATTCTAATGCATCGTCCGTTGAAACTATTACTTGTTCATGAGTATTCTCTAATTGAACCTTTAAGTAATTTATTTGAGCTTCATAATCTGCTATTTTGGCAGTTAAAATACTAATTTTATCATTAGCTAATTTTAATTCTCCTAAACCTTTGTCTTCATATTCATTTAATTTAGTTTTTAAAGCTTCTAATTCGGTTGATAGAATAGCATTTCTCTTTTGAGTAGATTCCAATTCTTCTGAACTTGTTTCTATATGTTCATGTAATTTGGTTTTGAGTGATTCACATTTTGATAATAATACTACATTTCTGTCGTTAGCGATTTCTAATTCTTCTGAACTTGTTTCTATATGTTCATGTAATTTGGTTTTGAGTGATTCACATTTTGATAATAATACTACATTTCTGTCGTTAGCGATTTCTAATTCTTCTGAAATTGCCGCTTCTAAACTCTCTTGAAGTTTTGCTTTTAGTGATTCCACTTCTACACGTAATAATCCATTTTCTTCCATCAATTGAAAGTTTAATCTTTTATTATTTATCAATTCCTCATTTACTTCGGGTTCTTCATTTTTTTCTTCGATAAGTTCCTTAACTTCACTTTTTTCTAATTGTAACTCCTCAATTTGGTCTTTTAAAAATTTAATTTGACTTCTGTATTCTTGATTCTCATTATTTAATTGGACAATTTGCATCTGAGCTTCGAGAAGCTCTTTGTTAATTATTTCTAGTTGATTAATATCTCTATTATTCTCAATGCTTGCCGTTAATATATCAACTTTTTCATATATTTTTTCAATATCACTCTGTTTTTCATTCAATTCTAGTCGTTGAGAAGAAATTATATCTTTTAAAATATCAATTTCACTAGGAAGTTCAGTTCTTTCAATTTGTTCCTCTCCTATTTGACTTTTAAGGTTTTCAATTAATAATTTCTGTTCTTTAACTGTAAGTTTCAGACGGTTAATTTTTTCCTTTAAAGATGATACTATCTGTTCTAATTCTGCATGAGAACGGGTCTCCTTTTCGACTGTATTAATTAAATCTTTCAAGTCTCTACTCATGATCAATTAATTCAATTGATTTTATTATATAAGAAAAATAGGTAATTCAATAATATTAATATAGATAATATCTATAAATTTTTAGTATGTTAAACGAGATTAAAAAAAAACATGTAAAAGAGAATTAAAAAAATCCTTTAATCTTAAGATTATAATATTTTAATATCTATGATTTTATCGCCTTGAACAATAGAATCAACGACATCTTGGTCTGAGGTGCTGACCACTTCCCCAAATATTGTATGTTTATTATTAAGGTGTGGTGTGGGTACATGCGTTATGAAAATTTGGGATCCATTAGTATTAGGCCCTGCATTGGCCATCGCTAATATACCTGGTTTATCAAATTTTCTCCCACTTTGGAATTCATCCGCAAAAGGATAACTAATTTGTTTATTTTGATAAGGAAATGAGCTAATTCCTTTATCTCTCGGTCCACCTATCCCACGACCTAAAGGACAGCCGACTTGGATCATAAAATCAGCGATTACACGGTGGAAAACAATATCATTATAAAAATTTTGATGTATCAAGTGTAAAAAGCTAGCAACTGTCATTGGGGCATCATCATCAAATAAATTGATATTTATTTGACCTTTATTTGTTATTATATTAATTCTGGTCATACAGAAAGGAAAGATGAAAAATTTTTAATAATTATGTTTTTAAAATAATCGTTTATGATATATTTTTTATCAATGAAAAATTTAAAAATAATCACAATAATAGAATTTTATACAAGTTTTAGAATATATTCAATATTTGGATGAAAAAATGGCTAATAGCGATATCTCATTTTTCTTTAATCCTAAAAGTATTGCTGTAATTGGAGCTAGTGAGACCGAGGGGAAAGTTGGCAACACAGTTTTAAATAATATAATAAATTCGGGTTATAATGGCAAAATTTACCCTATAAATCCAAAAGCTCATGAAATTTGTGATTTGCCTTGCTATAAAAATGTTTTGGAAGTACCTGAAGATATTGATATTGCTATTTTTGTTATCCCAGGAAAATTTGTTAATAGAGCTGCAGAGGAATGCGGTAAAAAGGGAGTGAAAGGATTAATCATCGTCTCAGCAGGATTTAAAGAAATTGGTGGAGAAGGAGTTGAAAGAGAAGAGGAACTGATTAAAATAGGTAAAACGTATAATATGAGAATGTTAGGTCCAAACTGTTTAGGTTTTATCGGTCTTAACTATAATGGCTCCTTCGCCGCAGAAACACCTAAAAAAGGAGGTATCGCTATGATATCACAGTCAGGAGCTATGCTTACAGCGATGATGGATCTGAGTATGAATGAATCATATGGATTCTCCTGTAATATAAGTTTGGGTAATAAAGCAGATTTAGGGGCTGTAGATTTCATAGAATATCTAACTTATGATCAAAATACAAAAGTTATTTTATGTTATCTAGAAAGTATTAAGGATGGCGATAGATTCCTCGAAGTTTTACCAAAAACTACAAGAAAAAAACCGATTATAATATTAAAATCTGGAACAAGTGAAGCTGGTGCAAGAGCTGCTTCAAGTCACACTGGAGCTTTAGCAGGAGCAGATATTGCTTATGATCTAGCTTTTGAGAAATGTGGAGTAATCAGAGCAAAAACGATTGAAGATTTATTCGATTATGGTGAAGCTTTTCTTTATCAACCAATTCCTAAAGCAAATTCTTTTGCTATTATTACGAATGCAGGAGGTCCAGGAATTATAGCTACAGATGCATTTGAACGTGAAGGTTTGAAATTTTCAAGTTTTTCAGAACCAATTCTTCATTCTTTAAGAGAAAATTTGCCTTTAGAAGCAGCAATCTTTAATCCAATTGATATTGTAGGAGATGCTACACCAAATAGATATGAATTTACAATTAAAACCGTTTTTGGTCTAAATTCTGGACAAAATTTTAATGATATAACAACAGAAGGAGCCTTAATAATTTTGACTCCCCAAGCTCAAACTAAACCAACCGAAGTTGCAAAACTCATTCATAATATATCATCAAAATATTTAGAAACCAAACCAATTGTATGTTCCTTTATTGGAGGAAAAAATATTTTAGAAGGAAGGGAATATTTAAAACAAAATCATATTCCATGTTATAATTTTCCAGATAGAGCGGCTCATTCATTAAAAACCTTAACAAAGCGAAGTAATTATTTAACAACTACACCATTGAATCAATTAGAAATTCCTTCATTTAAAGTAAACAAAAAACGAGTAGAAGAAATCTTCTCTAATGTTCGAAAAGATGACAGAATGGTTTTACTAAGTTATGAAACAAGTGAAGTTTTTGATTGTTATGGGATAAAATCCCCTAAATCACGATTAGCTCAAACTCCAAGACAAGCAATGAGATTGCAATCTGAAATTGGAAAGTCTGTTATGAAAATAGTAAGCCCGCATATTATACATAAAACTGATGTTGGGGGAATTCTATTAAATATTGCAACAGAACAAGATGCCTTTGAAGCTTATATACAAATAGTGAATAACGCTAAAAAATTTGGTCCACAAAATGCTAAAATTTACGGGGTTGAAGTCCAAGAGATGATTGACTTTAAATCGCAAGAAAAGATAAATGAGATAATCATTGGTATGTCTCAAGATCCTGGTTTTGGACCTATACTTATGTTCGGAACGGGAGGAATATATGCTAATTTTATGAAAGATGTATCATTTGCATTAGCATATAAATATACAAGAGAAGATGTTAAACAACAAATTGAAAATACAAAAATTTATAGTCTTTTGCAAGGAGTAAGAGGCGAATCACCATCAGACATTGAAGCTATCATAGATGTTATGCTTAGACTTTCACAACTTGTAGTTGATTTTCCAGAGATCGTTGAATTAGATATTAATCCACTTCTAGCTTTTATAAAGGGTTACAGTGCTGTGGATATAAAAATTACAATAAAACGATAAAGAATAATTAAATATAAAGTTAAAATAATATAATAAGGAAAGAAATAAGAAAAGGGAGGAATATGATAAAAATATTTTATTTAAGTTCTTTAGAAGAAGATGCTGGAAAAAGTTTTCTTTCGATAGGTTTTATTCAAAAATTAAAAAAAGAAGGAAAAAAATTTGCTTATTTTAAACCAATAGGTATTCCTAAAAGTGCTTTTACGAATAAAGCAGATCCAGATGTAGGATTTATCTTGAATACCATTTATCGAACAGATTATCCCTATGATTTTATTTCCCCTGTATCAATTCCAGATGCATATTATGTTGATTTAATTAATACTGATAAAAAAAAAGAATTTTTACAGAAAATAAATAAAGCTTATAATAAAATTACTAAAGATGTTGACTATATTATTATTGAAGGTAATCCAAGTATTAGAAAGTTCATTAGAGTAGGACTAGATGATGTTAGTATTGCACAAACTCTTGGTATAAATGAATTGATCTATGTATCAACAAAATCATCAGATCGAAGTATAGATAACATATATTTCACTAAAAATTATTTCGAGTTCAGGAATATGGGTATTAAAGGAGTCCTATTTAATAAAATAGATTTTGAATACATCGCGCGAATTAAAGAACTCACAGAAGAACATATAAATAGATATGATATTCCTTTATTAGGAATAATAGAAAAAAATATCGAGCTATTTTCACCTCGAGTAAATGAAATTATTGAACAAATCGGCGGAGAATTGATAAACGAACAAGCATCCTCAGGTTTAAATAATAGCGTAGAAACATTCCTTATTGGTGCTATGAATGCACAGTCAGCATTAAAGTATTTAAGGCAAGTTAAACGAGCAGCTTTCATTACAGGGGGCGACAGAACAGATTTAGCTATGGCTGCATTAGCTCAAGATGTTTCAACACTAATATTAACGGGTTTTATACAGCCTGATATAGGGGTAATTACAGCAGCTAATGATAAAGGGATACCAATTATCCTAAGCCCCTCTGATACATATACCACTATGAGAAATTTAGAACGGTTAAAACCAGGCATCCAAGAAGATGAGATTGATAAAGTATTACAGATAATTGAAAAATATATTGATTGGGATTTATTATTATAATAATTAAATTATTTTTTTTGCTAAAATCAATTATTACTTTTTCTTTGTTTAAATCGATGTTCATATAATTTATCCATAATTGGCTTCATTGAAGGACATTTATTCCAATTCCCTTCATATTCACATGCAAGACATATTTTTTTTATGTCTTTAGCTCTAATATATGCAATCGCACCAACTATGAAATTAATTTCAATTAAAAGTGAAATTTTAATAATCAACAATAAAGGGAGAAAAATCGTTGAAACAATCAATAACCCTGTTCCAATACCTATTGAGATTTTTGAAAGAATCTTTAAGAACTTAAATTTAGTGAGCCCAAAGATGTTAAGAAATATTGGGAGGAAAAATAAATATGATAAAAAAAACATCATAAACAAATTTAATAGTGATAGACTAACAAATATTAAAATAGATAAAATCGTAGCAAACACAGTAGGATAAAATGTGAAACATCCAATGCATAATTTGTGAGTTCCAATATGATAAACATGTTCAGAAAATGTTTCGCAATTTGGATGATGCGATAATAATAATGGTTTAAGATCAGAAAAAAAAAGGAAGAACCGAAAAAATTTCATTTTAACTGAGGTTTTTTTTTTAATATTCTTATTCAACATTTTCTTATTAAGTTATGAAAAAAATTTCGATAAAATAAAAAAAAAGTTTATTTAAATTAATGGAATTTATATTGTTGTTAGTCTCTGACAACTAAATATATAATACACCCAATACATCCAGTTAATAGTACAATTAATAACCAAACAGCGGCATTCATGTCCCTTTTCTTAGCATCTTTATATACCCAAACTGCTATAAGTATTCCGATTATATAATAAACTACTACTAAAACAATTACTGCAATCCAAATTACACCCATTAAGGCAAATGGATCATATTGAAAAATCATATTATATTCCTCTTTGTCTTTTTTTGTAGAGCTTTCTTAAAATTTTGATTAATTATAAAATTAGATAATCAAATATTTAAATTATTTTATTTCATTACATTAAGACGCATAATAGATATATTCTGAGATTATAATTTTTACATCATTAAAAGACTTTTAAAGTTTGAGAAATCTGAATAGTATATATATCAACAAGTTCTTTAAGTTTAAAATATTTATACAAACAATTATTCTTACAATAAACAATCTTGATTAAAAGAGTGAGCTAGCTTGGTTACTCAAAGAGTAAATGAAATTTCTTATGCCATTCGTGAAATAGCTGCTATAGCTAATGAAGTTGCTAAAAGTGGAAAAAAAATTTATCATTTAAACATAGGAGACCCTGTTATATATGATTTTCAAACACCAGCATATATTTCCCAAGCATTAGCAGATGCTTCTTTTGCGGGTAAAAATTATTATGTAGATTCTTTAGGCGCTCCAGAGCTTAGAGAAGAAATAAGTAAATCGTTAATACAAAAATATAAAGTCAAAGTTAGTGCTGAAGATATTTTAGTTACTTCAGGAGTAACTGAAGCCATCTTCTTTCTTATAGCAACACTCTTAGAAAATAAAAATGAGATACTTATTCCAGGACCTAGCTATCCACTTTATATAAATTATGCCAAATTTTTTGATGGAATTCCAGTAGAATATGAATTGGATGAAGTTAATGATTGGGAACCTAATATTGACGATTTGCGAAAGAAGATCAATGATAAAACAAAAGCAATTTTAATATGTTCTCCTAACAATCCTACAGGTGTTATGTATAGTGAAAAAATGATAAAACAAATAATAGATATTGCAGGAGAATTTAATTTACCGATAATTTCTGATGAAATTTATGATCAGATTCTGTATGAAAAACCCTTTAATTCTCCAGCTGCTCTAACTAATGATGTTCCTATAATTGGTTTAAATGGTTTTTCGAAATCTCATCTTGCTACGGGGTGGAGATTGGGATATATGTATTATTATGATCCTGACAATAAATTAGCTGATTTAAAAGCCGGTATCGCTAAATTAGCACGAGCACGACTTTCTGCAAGTTCTGTTGCACAATATGCTGCAATCGAAATATTAAAGAACCCAGGGACACATACAAAAGAAATGGTTAATAAATTAAAAGAAAGAAGGGATTACTCATACACTCGTTTAAGGAAAATAGAGGGTATAACTTGTGTTAAACCTAATGGAGCATTTTATTTATTTCCAAAGTTAGATTTCAATGAATTTAAAAAGTGGAAAGATGATAAAGAGTTCATAATTGACCTTCTTAAAACTACGGGAATTTGTGGTGTTTATGGATCTGGATTTGGAGATTATGGAAAAAATCATTTTCGGTTAACATTTTTACCAAAAAAAGAGATTTTAGAAACAGTTTATGATTTACTTGAAAGTTTTTTAACTAAAAATCATTAATTTCACTTTTTATACCAAAATATCTTTGAAAGAATTGAAATAATGCCGACTGAACGAGAAATAAAAGATGAAAGAGTGGCAATTTATTTTGATGTAATTTGTGGCCTTATATCATCAGTTTTAGCATTATCAGGATTAGTTTATGCTGCGATTTCGAATAGGATTTTTAATATGGGATGGTTCGCAGTTAGTGTTACATTTTGGACGGCTTATTCATTGTTTTCTTTTTTTTTAATAGGTTTAGGGATTTATACATGGAAAAAGAACAAAAATTTTGATATAAAACAGCTAAGAAAAGATTTGAAGGCACCTATAGTATAATAATGTTACCTATCTGGTGCTTTTCTACCTAACCATTTTTCATAAAAAATGTCAATATCAGGTAGAAAGTTAAATATTGTTGGATAGCCAGGAGGTACGGCTTCAACATCTAAGAGTGTAAAACATCCTGGACAGAAATATTCTCTTAATTCTACCCATTCTGGATCACTTCCCATATGTCTAGGATAAAGTTCTTCAATTTCTTCAACCGTTTCTCTTACTCTTATGCGACATTTGGTTTTCCAATTCTCTCTGTAATCTCCAAATTCATGTCCACAATCACATTTCACAATTCTCTCTCCTTCTTTCGAGACGATTTGAAGGTGTTCATGTAGGGGTAATATTATCTTTTCTTTCCATGGCATACGTTTTTGTAATATTTCTATAATTAAATCGAATCTATTAGAATCTTTTCTTCCGCTTATTATTGGTTTTAATTCATTCCATGGTAATTTTCCATCAATCATTCTTTCCAATGTTTTTCTATCATATGATACCATTTATTTCACCTCCATTTTAAAGCCCTCAGGTAATTTCCAGAATTTTTTAAATTCCTTAGCCCAATTATTTGATAATTTGAGACTTTCTATAAACATTAATTTCACAGGTTCACTTAACTTATTTTCAGTTATTTTCTTTTTCTCTTTTTCCCAATATTCCTCAAAAGTCATTGACTTTTCTCTTCTCTCTTTTTTTAGATCTTCTTTACGTTTCTTTGTAGCCATTTTATCTATCTCCCATTCTTTCTTTTTCTCACTATATTTGGCAATTACTCCATAGACATTTTTAACTATA
>Ga0307426_1000022_pt1 | contig 74164 bp, 65 predicted proteins | sample SalMarWE160340MG_FD_202165 | JGI IMG/M metagenome (GOLD analysis project Ga0307426, IMG submission 202165) | Salt marsh sediment microbial communities from the Plum Island Ecosystem LTER, Massachusetts, United States - WE1603-40 | ecosystem: Environmental > Aquatic > Marine > Intertidal zone >... | reverse complement strand
AAGCAACCATATCTAGTCGCATTGATGAACTTCTTGATATATTCGACCTTGAGGGGCGAGAAAACGACTTGCTTGAGGGATATTCTCGTGGTATGAAGCAAAAAGTATGTTTGTGTGCAGCATTAATTCAGGATCCCAAGATTATTTTTTTGGATGAGCCTACGTCCAATCTAGATCCAGCAGCAGCGAGAATGGTTAAGGACCTCATTTCTGATTTGGCTAAGAAAGCAGATAAGACAATTTTTATGTGTACTCATCTGCTTGATGCGGCTGAAGAACTCTGTGATATTATAGGAATTATCGATAAAGGAGAATTGAAATTACAAGGTCGCCCTAAAGAAATTATAGAATCTCAAAATGCAAAAGACTTAGAGGATGCATATCTCAAAATTATGGGCGCAACTCATATAGAGGATTTATTATCCTGGCGTGAAAATGGTCTAAATAGTGAAAATCTCAATAAAAAAGGAAAAAAGAAAAGGAAGTGATATAATATGGCTAGATGGATGAAAATTGCTAAGAATGAAATGAGGGTTAGGACCTCTAAATTTCGTAAGAATCGGTTAGCATTTTTCTTAGTGTTATATTCTTTCCTTATTTTTTGGGCGTTCTATCTATGTCCCTTGATTTTTGACCTGTTTATGCCGACATTAGTGGGGATGGAGGAGATTTCTCAGTTTTTAATCCCCTCCATTGCGATGATTATTGAACAGTTGATGATGATATTTTTTATTATGGTTATGATTTATCCTCTAAATAATATATATCGTCAAACCGAGATAGGGTTTAAAGAAATCCTGTTGGCATCCCCAACCACCGCAGGGGATATTTTTTTGGGAGAGTTCTTAGGAAAGATACCTATACTTTTCTCTTACGTATTTGCTCTTACACCTATCTTGGTAAACATGTTGAATCCAATTTTTAACTTGACGTTTGCACAAACCTTGGTAATTTATGGATGTGTATTTGGGCTTGTATTTCTGGCAACCTTAATTGGTACCATAATAATGAGTTGGATTGAACATAAAATTGCTCAGAGTGAAAAAGCACGAGATATTGCTAAAGCGCTATTGATACTCCTTTCAATTGGAATGGTTGCACTTATCTACACTTTACAGTTTGGTTTCCAATTCATCATGGAACATCCAGAACTGAAAAATTATTTTATGTGGTATCCAGCTCTATGGTTCTCTAATGTTATACTCTATACGTTCGATCCCATATTATTAGACACCTATATCTTAAATATTTGGATCAGTCTAGCACTTGTGATTCTTGTACCTATATTGATCTTATATGCTTCTTATAAAAAAGCAGATAACTTCTACACACTTGAAGGGGGTATTGAAAAAGTGAGTTCTGTTATAGAAAAAGAGAATATCTTTTATAAATTCAATAGACGGATTATTGGTGCAAAATGGGAGGGATTAATAATTACTCAGTTCAAGGAGTTTTTCCGAAAAAAGGAAAATATTGTCAAATTAGTTTATTTGGGCGGTCTTACGTGCGTTTATGGTTTAGTCTTCTCATTTTCTATGAGAGAAGCTCCAGGTGGTTTTCTATCGGGTGGATTTACAAGGCTAATGGTAGTATTCATGGGAGGGCTGCTATATGGTATCATGCTAGGAAGCTTCATCTTTGTAGGGAGTAAAGACTTGCTTTGGGTATATAAACGGAGTCCAAGAAACGTTGATAGTCTGGTCTATTCCTATATTTTGGCGATGTTTATTATTAATATGATATTAACTCTTGGAGTGACTATATTCTTTACAATCCTATTTAAATTTGATGCGTTTTATGTGGTTGTTTTTTTCATAGCTTATTTATCGTATGGCATAATAGTACTGATTGAAGCGATTGGAATACAAGGATTTAGTCCTGCATTCGAAGAGAAGGGAAAACACATGGGAATGAACATCTTTAAGCTTATAAGCATCCAAATGGGGGTATTCATGGGTTTTATATTCTTAATGGTTTGGTTGGGGGATAAATTACCTGACCTCGTTGCTTGGGAATTAACTCCCACTATATTATTCATTTCCATACATCTTCTAATATCTCTTCCCTTATTCTTTATGGGCTTAAGACACTTAAAGAAAATCGAATAACTATTTTTTTATTTTTTTAATTTTTACTAAAAAATTATTCATTAAAGAAGATTAAATTGTAAATGTATCAGTCTTCTGCTTTAGAATTTGGTTTTTCTATAGTAAAACTCTCAAAATATATATAAAAGAAAGATTATCTATTAATAAAAGACATTGAAAGGCTTTCATTGAGTTTATCAAGATTTATTTTTAAATCTTTAATTAGAGGATTAACATCTTGAGCTAGATTTGGATCCATCTTAATAGCTTTTTCAAGGTATTGAATCGCATTGTTATAATCTTTTTTATCGAAATAAGCACATCCCATAAAAAACCATGCTTTTGCGAATTCTGGGTTTATTTCAGTTGCTTTAGTATAATTAGAAATCGAGCTATCAAATTCTTTTTTTTGTTTATACACATTCCCGAGATTATACCAACCATCCGCAAAACTAGAATCAATTTCCACTGCTTTACTTAAATTTATGAGGGCATTTTCATAATCTTCCTTTGCTTCATACGCTAATCCCATTGAGTTCCAAGAATTTTTATGATTTTTATCAAAATCAACGGCTCTTTGAAAATTTTCGATTGCCACGTCATGTTTTTTCTTATGGCTATACGCGAGTCCTATATGATAATATGCCTCAACAAATATCTCATCAAGATCTAAAGCTCTTTTACAGTTTTCAATGGCATTATCATAATTCTTATTTTCAATTTCTAATTTCGCTCTATTAATAAGTTCATTTTTATAAGATCTTTTTATTAAATCTTTATTTTTAACATCTGGTAATTCCATCAATTCATTGACTTTTAACGCTTTTTCATAGAATTTGAAGGCGTCATCGTATTTTTTTAAATCAGCGAGCTGATTTCCCTGTTCGATTAACAACTTGATTTCTTCAGAATGAACATCATCAATTAATTTTTTAATTTTACTCATTTCTGCAGCTCTTCGACCCGGATCGTCAATAGATTGGGCATAATCTAAACGTTTTTTGAGTTTCTCGATCCCTTTTTCTTTTAACTTTTGTTCTTCTGTTAGTTCCCCCTTTCCAACTAATTGTTTTACTTCGGTCTCATATATTAAACTTTTTATCAAAGCCACTTCTTTTTCCATTTCATTTGTCAAGTACATTTTATTGGTCATCGTTAATGCGTCATTGTAAGCCTTTATTGCTTTTTCATAATCTTTTTGTTCTACTAATTTACTTCCTTTATTTACAACCTCTGTGACTTCAGCAGAATAAACCTTGTTGACTAAATTTTTAAGATTTTCCAACTCTGGGTTTTCCTCTTCAGGATATACCATTCTTTTAGCTAGACTTAAGGCAATATATAAACCACTTATCGCTTCATCATATTTCTTTTGAACAATAAATTGAATAGAATTATTTTTGATTACGTTTATTCCAGAAGTACAAGCATTATTGATTAGATTGCTAATTTCCTTGATTTTTATTTCTTTTCTTTCTGAAGATACCATATAATGAGCAATACCAAGAGCTTGTTGGAATAAATCAACCGCTTCATTAATGGAATTTACTGACTCTTCAAATTTTTGTTGTTGTGTTATATATCTTCCTTTTTCTACTAATGGCTTAATGCGTTCAAGATAAATTGGATTTAAAACTTCGGCAATTAAACTAATTTCAAGGTTTTTAAGATCTGAATCATACATTTTGGTTATTAAAGAGACAGCATTCTGAAGTTCTGAATTAGCTTGTTCAGTTAAATTTTGGTTTTTTAACTCTTTGCCTTTCTCTACTAAAGGTTTAATTTGATTAGAATATATTTCATTAATCAAATTTTTAATAGTAATAATTTGTGATTTCTTTTCTCCAGGATCAAAGAATGTTTCAATAGTTTGCAATGCAGTTTCAAATTTTTTAATGGCATCATCAATATAACCGTCTTGTTTGAACTTTTTGCCCTGTTCAACAATATCATCGATTTGAGAATCATAAATTATCGTAATCTCTTTTTTAATCCTGGATAAAGCTTCAGGTTTAAAATCTGAATCATATGTCTTCTCTGCAATTTCAAATCCCTTTTTAAATATTTCAACAGCTTCATCTAGATTATTCTGATTCTTTAATTCAAGTCCTCTTACTAATAACTTTTCAATTTCATTTTCACCAATTAGTTTATTAATTTCATCTTTTTCGGCTTTTTGAAGATCAGGATCATCTATATTATCACAAACTTGAAGAGCATTTTGAAACTCATCTTTCGCTTTATCAAATTTTTTCTGTGCTGTCAAATGTATCGCTTGTGTGACTATTCCATCAACTTGAACAGAATAAGTTTGATTAATCGCATCTTTTATATTTTCAATTTCTGTATTTTTATCTTCTGGGGCTTTAACTTTATCCCCTATAAAATATAATGCTTCTTGAAGCTTTTGAATTGCTTTCTGGAATTTATTTTGATCTTTTAAAGCATTAGCTTCTTCAATTATTAGATTTAATTTTTTCAAAAGTGATGCTTTCATTTTTAAATTTCACATTTTTCCCTATTGATTAATCCTAAGAATTATTTCATCTTTTTAATATTTTTCTTATAATATTTTTATTTTTTAAAATGCTTGTAAATAATATCATATTAAAACAATAAAAGCTTCTAAAATGAGGAAATTGATAAGAACAAAACTATAGAATTGAAACTCAGAAGAAAATAAAAAAATTTTATTTATATTACAATTTTAGAAGTTATAATCTTCTTGAAAAAAGAGAGTTAATGTCAAATGAGTATTTTTTATGGCGGAACAATAATAACCATGAATGATAAACACCCTTTAGTGAGTGCGGTTGGTGTAGAGGGTGAAAAAATTGTTGCTGTTGGCACTTTGAAAGAAGTTCAACAAAAAATAAGTGTTGTTCAGAATTTAATTGATTTAAAAGGAAAGGCTCTTCTCCCAGGCTTTATTGATTGTCATATGCATCCTATGTCATATATATTCTTTTCAATGAATCTAAATCTTTCCTCTGTTAAAAGCTTAAGAGAATTACAAGACATTTTAAGAGAAACTGCAAAAATAAAAGGTAAACAAGAGTTTATACTTGGTTTGCGTTTAAATGAAGAGAATTTTAAAGTTCCTGTTTTACCCTCAAGATGGGATTTGGATAGTGCATGCCCTGAGAATCCCGTATTCCTTTTGCGATACGATTCTCATATTGGCGTTGCTAATTCAAAGGCTTTGGAATTAGTTGAGATTAACACTAATACAAAAATACCAGAGGGAGGGGAAATCAGTATCAATGAAAAAGGAGAACTAACAGGTGTAATATCTGAAAACGCCTTAACTTTAGTTTATTCTAAGATTGATAAGTATGTCATTCCTGAATTGGAATTTTTTCAAGCAAATACTGAAAAAGCTTTTAAAATATTAGCTGAAAAAGGTATTACTTCTATTCATGGAATTATTCAGTTTGGTAAAACTCGTGAAAGTGGAAGTCTTGGACCTATTGAAACACCTCTTTTCAAATCGGTTCAAGAGAAAATATTCCAGAACTGGTATGGTCTTATAGCTACTGATAAGCCAAAAAAAATACTTAAAATTAAGAAATATCCGTTGGATGGAGGCAAAGAGGATAGTAAATTCAAAGTTGGATGTCTAAAATTATTCCTCGATGGTACATTTGGAGCTAAAACTGCTTGTTTGTGGGAACCTTTTTCAGACGCACCTGATAGGTGCGGATTTTGCGTAGTAGATGAAGATGAAATCTATGAAAAGATGAGAGTTGCTCATAACAATGGATTGCAAATAGCTATTCATGTAATTGGAGATAGAGGCAATAGAATCTGTGTAAACCTATATAAAAAGCTTTTAAACGAATTTCCGAGAAAAGATCATAGACATAGAATTGAACATGCCTCAATGTTAACTGATGATGTTATAGAAGATATGAATAGGTATGGAATTATTGCATCATGTCAACCTCCTTTCATAAATTCAGAATATAAATGGCTTGAGAAAAGATTGGGAAAAGAAAGATGTAAGTATACATATCCTATGAAATCAATAATAGAAGGTGGAGTTGTTCTTATATCCGGAAGTGACGCGCCAATCGAAGATCCTAACCCTATTTTAGGACTCCACGCATTAGTAAACAGAAATGGATTTGTTCCTGAGCAGTGTCTAACAATGGAAGAAGCATTAAAAACCTATACCATTAATGCTGCTTATGGGGCATTTGAAGAAAAAGTTAAAGGGAGTATAGAAGTTGGAAAATTAGCAGATTTAGTTATATTGGACACAAATCCTCTTGATGTTCCGAAAGATAAAATTAAAGAAATTAAGATTGTAGAGACTATTATTAGAGGTAAATCAATTTACAAGAAACAAGATAAATAATCTTCTTTATCCCATATTAAGTTGAATAAAATCCCAGATTATAGTATTAATTTTTTCAAAATCCTCAATAAGCAAGCTGCCGTGACCATAGCCTTCAATTATTTCCAATTTTGAGTGGGGAATTTTTTCATGTAAAAATTCAGATTCCTTAAAATTTATTATTTTATCCTTAGAACCTGTTAATATTAAGGTTGGTTGCGTAATTTTATGTAAAGAGTCACGAGTATCATGTTCAGCAATCGCAGCGCCACGATTTATATAATCTTGCATTGTAGGAGGATTCTCAAGTAATAACTTATTTTTAAGCGTTTCAGCTAAATTTTCATCTTCTTGAACCTTTTTAATAAAGTCCTGTGAAAACATCAATTCAAGTCGTTCTCTAAACGCCTCCTCTAAAGATAAATCTTCTTTAAAATACCTATATTTCTCAATTAAAGGTTGAGGGTTCATATACGCAGCTGTTGCTAGCAAAATTAATGTTTTTACTTTTTTGGGGAATTTTAAGACAAACTGCTGAGCTATCATTCCTCCCAAACTGATTCCTATTACATGAAGTTGATCTTCTATTTGTAAATATTCTAATAAAGCATTTGTCTCCTCAATAAACATCTCCATTGTATAAGGATAGTTTGGTCTTGAACTTTCTCCAATTCCCCGATTATCTAATGCTATTACCATCATTCTTCGTTTAAAGAATGGTATTTGGAAGGTCCAACTGCCAATAGATTGACCAAGACCTTGAAACATTAAAAGAGGTTCGCCTCTGCCTCTTTTTATATAATTTATTTCTATATCATTATACCTAAAATAAGGAATTTTTTCTCATCTCATAATTATCAAAATTTGATCTTTACTATATTAGGTAACACAATTAAAAAAAGAAATTATTTACTCTCAAATAGATTTCAATCTGTAAAATAAAGATGTTCATCAAATCCAGTCTCAGCTACCAAGTCTGTAGCTAACTTTTGAATTGCATTTTTTGTAGGATTTTGTAATAATCGTCTAGAAATGTTTATTACTTGTGTTAATTTGACATCTGGAAATTCTCGTACAATATTATCATAACGAGAGAAATCTATTCCCGCGGTATAAACTCCCGCTTGATCATGACCAGCCTGTGATGATACTTGCCAATGTTCTACTTTCAGTTCAATTTTGGACAAGAGATTTGAGCAGAAGAACCATTCTAAATAAAGATTCATTCTTTTTGATTTTCTTTTTGTATCTTTTAACATTTTGTAAGCTTTATTTAACCTTTCCGGATGGATTTGGCGAAAAACTCTTTCATAACTATCATTCATATTATCTTTAACATGTGCTTTTATAAGTTCCATTATTTCTTCGACTTTTTTTGCTCGTTCTCCCGTAATTTCATGTTCAATTGATGTTACATGTTGATCGATGTCATTTTGAGTTTGTTGGCTTCTATCAATAGAAGTAGATTGTGTTGTTGAAGCTTGTTGAACCCTTGATGGAGGAGTGTCCCTTGTTTGGATTTCTGCAGGTACACTTATAATTTCTTGAGGCGATAATGTAAATAAGGTATCCAATTTGGAGGGATCTTGTCTTACTTCATTGAATTTCTCCTGTATCTCTTGAATATTATATCCAATTGATTGTAAATAAAATGCTGCACTAGCAAGCTGTTGTTCTAATGCAGATGATCCGCTGTAGGTGGTTCCAAATTCTTTTTCTATTTGTTCATCAGCAATTTGGCTAATATTTTCCTCTTTTATTTCGCTTACATTGAGTGAACCTAATTTAGTGAGGATATATTGGATTTGATTAGGTGTGAGATAATTTAAATTTCCTGTTGGTCCGATCATATGAGAAATTTTTTCCATTTTTCTAAGTATTTCAGCAATATCTTCTTGACTTCTTCCTTTTGATATAATTAAGAAGTGTTCTAAGAAATTTTTATCGAATCCTGCAATTATACTAAGAAATTTTTCATCGAAGCTATTAAGATGCTCATGTAATTGATTTCCGCGAAAATCGGTGGGTAAATTAATCTGATATACCATAATATTATCAGTTATCATATAAATGTAGTCTGATTTTTGCATAAGTATCTAATAATATATACGATATGGCAATTAAAAATTATAATCTTAATAATAAAATAAATTCTATTCTTATATACTTTACATTAATGATATTTTCGATACTTTTTAGCTATTTTTCGCGCTAATTCCATTTGTTCCTTTGTTTCTAATGAACACGGTCTGAGTTTTCGAATCCATTTTACTGGATCCAATCCATTTGGAATATAACCATTAAAAGCAGCCCATGCTACGATCATTATACCTGTTCTTCCACAACCTGCTACGCAATGTACAACAATTGGATCTCTGTTCGCTCCACACTTACGTGTAATCTCTAAGAATTTTTCTATTTGAGAATCTGTTGGAGTTCCAAAATCAGGTATGTTTATGTGAAAATAGTGAAACTCATTTGGGAAATCTTTTCGATAATCGAATTCCGAACAATTTATAATAGCTTTTATACCTTCCTTTTTATATTGCTCAAATAAGAGTGTATCTGGCCACCACGACGCTGCAATTCTTTCCTTCACAATCTAAGTAAATGGCACAGTTTTTTCAGGAATACCCTCTTTGGGCCAATACCAAGGACGAACCATAGATCATCTTATATTAGAATTTATAAATATTTTGGCAATTAAGAACTAATATTTTAAAAATTTATTTAAATTTAGATATGTATGAATCTATGGAAAGATGTTCCTTCTGGAGATAATCCGCCAATTACTTTAAATGCAGTTATCGAAGTCATTAGTGGTTCAAGAGATAAGTATGAGTATAACTCTGAATGGGAAGTTTTTGTATTAGATAGAGTTATTCCCTCCTCTGTTATTTTTCCTGTTGAGTATGGTTTTATCCCTCAAACTTGGTCAGATGATGATGATCCTTTAGATATAATGGTATTGAGTTATGAACCACTCGAAGTGGGGTGTGTTGTAAAAGTGCGAGTTATAGGTGCGTTAATTATCGAAGATGAACATGGAGATGACCCAAAAATTCTTTCTGTTATAGTTAATGATCCGAGATTTAGTGGATATAATGATATTCAAGATATACATGGCCACAAACTTAAAGAAATTCAAGAATTCTATGAGACATATAAAAGATTAGAGCCACATAAATGGGTTAAATTTAAGGAATGGAAAGGAGCCAATGATGCCCAAAAAATTGTTGATTATTCTTTAAACCTATTTAAAAATAAAAAGTTTTGATAAAAATTAATAAAAGAAAAAAAAGTTATTAGATTTAATTGAGATTATTTTATTGTACGGATTGCTTTTGATTTTTTGAGTATTATCATAGAAATGCTTAATCCCGCTAATATTATAAAGAATATACTATATCCTGGGATCCCTCCCCCTGTTGAGGGGATGGTTACCGTAATCTTAATACAGTTAGAGAGAGTTATACCATAATTATTTTTAGCGACAGCTGCAAAATAATATTCTCCCGTGTTATATCCACTTAGATGCTTGGTCATATTTGTGGTTTCCAATGCAATGGATGTTAAACTCCCATTAAATTCAGTAATATAGTGTGAGTATTCATAGATAGAATAATTCTTCGCAGATTCTGAGTTTGTCCATTCTAAATCAAAAATTCCGTCGGTATCTGGATTGGTTGCGTTTGTTGAGAGAGTAAAAGAATATGGACGCAGATATCCAAATACAGCATTAGTATCTTGCAACATAAAAGAATAATTACCCATTCCAGATCCCCAAAAAAATGTACCATTTAATAAAATTCCTGAATTCTTTTCATACCATACTAATCCCCCGAAACCATCTAGATCTTCAAGTTCCCAAATGCTAATAAGTCCAAATCCAGGAAACTCTGAATTAACGCTCTTTTTAACCTCGAAAATATGATCTCCTTCTGCATCAACAGCAATAGGTACATTAGATCCTAATGAAACGTTAGTAAATATCCAAAATGGAGTATATAAGCCTGGAAAGAAACTCATTCCAGTACCTGCGTCATTGCTCATAATTCTAGTTGTGGTATCATCAGTCCAGTTATCAACACCTATCGGAGATAAATCTGAAGTGCAATTGTATATATTAACTGAATATCCTGTATACTGAATTTTTAAAGGGAGACTTGTAGTCTCTCCGTACACTATATAATCCATATATAATCCATCAAATAATCCAGAAACGGGTGGGACATTGCTAAAAACAGCATTAGTATTAAAAAATTCAAATATATAATCGCCAATTCCATAAATAAAGTATCCTTTAATTAAAATTCCAGTACTCTTTTCATACCATGCAATTCCTCCCGGTAAAGTCAAATCTTCCAACTGCCAGACTTCAACAGATCCAAATCCCGGAATATTAAAAATTTTTTGTTTCGTTATATTAAATATATGGTCTCCCTCGCCATCTACTACAATTGGTACAAGGTCGTAAAGACTAACATTTGTAAAAATCCAAAGTGGGGCATGTGATCCATCAGTAAAGGTAATTGGTCCACTTGACATACTAATTTGGCGAGTAGTTTCATCCTCAACCCATCTACTAAGTCCCACACCGCTAAACCAACTCAATACATTAAAATTATTACCAGAATCGTATTCATAGCTGAATCCTGAATTATGTTGGGTTCCCGAAATATAAAATGTATAATTTATGACCATACCATCAAATATTTCTGCTTGAGAACTCTTGATGTTTTTTGGTACATCTATATTGATTCGAGGATTATCTTTCAAAATAGTGAAACTTGAAATCAATGGAAGGAACAAAAGAATGATTGTTAACCCTAGAGCTAATTTAGCTTTTAAATTTATTTTTTTCATGATGTTCTAACTTACTTTTATTGTGATTTCTCTATTTAGATATTATGTAATATTAGAATTAAATGAAACTCACCTATATAATGTCTTGTTTACATAATGGTCAATTTATTCAAGAATAGATGTGAATGGCTATAGAAATTTAGAGTATTGGATTAATCTATTCAAAAAAAATTGTAGAAAAAATAATTATTAATTATTTTTTATCATCTTGGATATTCTTATGTATTGATATTCTAAAATCAATATGAACATTTTCAGAGGCAAATAAAATAGAATTATTTAAGCTATCTTTAGATGTTAAAGTTAAATTTATGTTCTTTACCCCAGCAGAAGTAAAAAATACTAAAATAAGAATCGTTTTCAGTAAAATTTTATCTTTTATAGAATTCAATCTTATATTTTTCATTTCCATTTTCGCCATATTGTTTTTAATTTGGAAAAAAAGATTATTCCCAACCTTGAGATATAACTAATCATTTTCCTATTTATATTTTTCATTCGATTAAAATTATTTCTGGAGTCTAAACTGCTTTTAACTTTTAAAGAATATGACTATCTCAAGTTTTCTATAAATATGATGATTAATGAATCTTTATAATAGTTCTCTCGTTTTATAACCTAAAATGTGCTATCAAATTTTGAAATATGGTAGATAAAGAAAAATTAACAGCTTTTGATACACGAAAATATCCAGTGAGGCCACATATAGGAGTAGGTGTTTTATTAACACGTGATAATCATCTATTATTAGTAAAAAGAAAATATAATCCTGATGCAGGGTATTGGAGCATTCCTGGAGGACATTTAGATCTTGGAGAAAAGGTGGAAGTAGCAGCAGAGAGAGAAGCTTTTGAAGAAACAGGGTTTAAAGTGAAGGTTTCAAAATTGGCTGGCATTATTGACAAAATTATGTATGATAAAACAGGTAAAATTGAATATCATTATGTGTTAATCAATTATTTTGTTGAACAAATAGATGGGGATTTAAATCAGCCACCTAAGGCAGCAGATGACGCCCTTGATGCGAGATTTGTACCTTTTGATCAGCTTAAAAACTACAAATTAACTGAATCTTTAATCGAACTTTTAAAACAATTAAAAATGGGAATGTAATAACTTACAGTTTAAACGATTAAAAAAAAAAAGATTTTATTTGATTCTTTTTTTTACTAAAATTATTGACAAGAGAGATAAAGCCCCTATAATTATGAAAACGTTGTACCCTGGAATTCGGGATGCTCTTGATGGACTTTTAATTTCAAAATAATCACTGAAATCAAAAGTTGTGGAATTATAAAGATCACTGATCTTTATCTGATAGTCATCAGATGCATTGAAATTAGAGGGTATTTTCCAACGATATTCACCGTTATTAATCTTACTTGAATATATAACCATTTCAAATATACTACCTTTGTAGAGTTCAATATTGATAAAATAAATATTACCGGTAGAGTTCCAATTAATGTAATGAGAGGTTCCTACTTCCCATGAACTTGAACTATCTGGATTTGTAATAGTGAGAGATTCAGGAATAGGAAATTGAACAGTCACCAAAATACAATTAGATTTAATATCGTCGTTTTTGTTATGTGCTACAGCAATAAAATAATAAGTTCCTTCAGAATAGTCTCTTATAGGAAACGTAAAATCTGTAATCTCATCAGCTAAAGGTGTTAAACTTCCATTAATTTTAGTTATAAAACTTGAATATTGATATACAGAGTAGTTTACAGCATTATCTGATGTAGTCCAATACAAATCGAAATTTCCATCATCATCATCGTAAGAAGTTGAAAAAAGATAGAAAGGACCTAGTGGTGGCGTATAAATCCCTGTATCTATAAACTTGAACGAATAATTGAAATTACCTCCTGTAAAATAAAAAAATGTACCATTCATGAGTATTCCTGTAGTTTTCTCATACCATGCAACTCCTCCTGGAAAAGATAAATCTTTAAGCTCCCAGACTTCTACTTGCCCAAAGCCAGGTTTCTCATACATAAATTCTCCTGATACATTGAAAACATGATCACCTTCATAATCAACAGCAATTAAAATCTCATTCCCTAATGAAATATCTGGAAAAATCCAGATGGGAGTATGAATACCACTCCCAAAATTATAACCGCCATATGCATTTGACATAATCCTTGTTTGGACATCAACATCCCAATATGCATCAAAAGAATTCATTAACCATTCGACATTGAATATAGAACCTGAATCATAATAATAAGTGAACATTGCAGACATATTTGTACCGAAAATTGAAAAAGTATAGTTGATGAACATATAATCGAATATCGCGATTTTTCTTACTCGTAAAATCTTGGTAACTAAGTTGTTATCTATATATGGTTCATTAAATAAAGGTGGTGCATACGCAGTTAAATTATAACTCGTATATAAAGAAATATTCCACATATAATTAATGGTTTCACTTTCTCCTACTTGAAGGAAAGAAATAAAAGTAGAATTTACAGGTATACCATCAAGATATAAGAACAAATCCACATTAGATTCATTATTATTGCCTGTATTGGTAATAGTTGCATTTATAAGGTATGTGTTATTAATGTTTGGAAAGTCTGGAACCTCTAAAGAAACTCTTAGATCATGATCTAATTCTGAAAACCAAGGAGTAAATTTAATTGAAAAATCATTAGTAAGATTGCTTATACCATCATATAAATTATAGTATCTTGTATCTACTCCTAAGTTTAAACCACATGTATAATTGTTGTAAGGATCAATATAATCAATATAATCATAGTTAAATACAATTCTTCCTGATTTATATAAAATAACTTGAAATGAACCAACTAAAGGACCACTATAATGATGAATACCTTGCCATTCTGCGACCCAATAGCTTCCAAATGATTGTATAAAGATATGTCCTCCATCAGAGGGGTTTAGATCATCCCAAAATGGAGAAATCATGTATGCATGATAGGGATTACTTGAAGGGAAAGGAATATTATAAAACCAATAAGGTGATGTATCGGTGAAACTGAGGTATCCATTTGAACTTATATAGATAGTTGAAAATGTCTCATTATAAAACTGAAATTCAAAAGGCAGAGGTATTGCTGAATAATCATCATCCGTTAAAATTAACTCTTGACCACCAGAAGCATCTATCCAAGTATAAGGATTACCTATATCCATGGTGTAGTTTCTTAAGGTAGAAAGTGTTACTAACTTCGTAGCTATATTATTTACAAATATAGTTTCACCTGGTATCGGTGGAGAATAACATGTGAAATTGTAAGTTTTATAGACAATTGGTTTCCATTCATAACTTATTGTTTTATTTGCACCGACAGGAAGAGTAGATAAAGAAGTAGAATTTATAACCACACCATTAAGGTACAATATCAGATCAACATTAGCTTCTGCATTGATACCAGTATTGACTACAGTTGCATTAATTACATACGTAATATTAAATTCTGGAGTAGTAGGAGCTTGCAAAAAAACATGTATATCATGATCAAGAATAGGATAAGAGATAACCGCATTTCCTTCACCAGAAATTGCTTTCGCAATTAAATAATACTTACTTGTTTCTGCTGCTGTAAAAGTTATCACTTCATCTTTTCCTAAACCAGTTGAAGTACTTGAAGCTACCATAATAGGTTCTCCTATTGGGGATGGACTATTAGAATATAAATGAAAATCAAAATCTGCTCCATTTGGGACATCTAAGGTAAAAATATAGGAATTTCCTTTAATAAGATTTACATAACAGCCTAAACCATGTTTATTGAATGAATTATCAGAACTACTTGAGATCCAAGCATTACATTGTGCCCCTAAATTCAGTTTTTGAGTGTATGCTTCTATTGCAATATCAATATTAAGCCTTCCATATCCTTCATGTACATCTTTACCACCACGATTAAGAACAGGTGAATAAAGACTATAAGGAGTTTCTCTTAGTAATGGAAAAGTTTCAGTAGCTGACATTAATAACAATGCTTTAACTCTTTTAGCTTCGGTTGCGGTATAATTCCAGTTTTCATGACCGCCTAAAGCTTCAATTAATAAGTTTGAGGCACCAGCGACAGCAGGAGTTGCCATTGAAGTTCCTTGAGCACCCTCCATATCATTTGCATAGCCGTCAGTAGGATACATACCATAAGCATCATTATCATTTGTATCAGTAGAAAACATTTGCAAATTATTAACACTTCCACCAGGTGCCGTTATATCAGGTTTAATAGTTTTTCCCGTATATGATAAACCACCTTGACTACTGTAGTCAGTTATCTCGTCATTTATACTCATTGCAGCAACCGTTATTACATTATCTGCATCTCCAGGAGATCCAATAAAATTATATCCTGGACCAGAATTTCCTGCCGCAACAACGGTTACAATTCCATTCTCAACAGCATTATTTACAGCATTAATCAATGCTAAGTCACCTGGTCCGCCTCCAAGGCTCATGGATATTGTAGTTATATTATAAATCATCTTGTTATTTATTATCCAATTTATACCATCGATTATATCCGAACTCCAGCCAGAACCTTCTTGGTCAAGCACCTTAACCCCAACAAGATGAGCATCAGGAGCTACTCCTTGCCATGGATCTCCACTCCCAAAAAGAAATGGGTTAAAAGGCCAATGTATTTCGCTTCTGAACCTAGATGTAAAATTACCAATTAAAGAATCTCCATTATTGTCAATTAGATTCATTATAAATCTAAAAGAATATATCCCTAGGGTACTACTGTTTGCAGTGTACGAAAGCGTATGAGACCAAGAGTCAGAATTTATCTCATACGAATCAACTATAGTTTCTCCATAATAAAGATATACCCAAAAATCAACATCATCAACACCTGGAGTAAAATCATCAAATTCACAGAAAAGGTCTATTATACCAGGATCTGTTACGTTAAATCTTGCCCAATTAAATTCATATACTCCTGATTCTATATACCAACCGGTATAATTGAAACCATACGCGGCAGTGGCAACAGATCGTCCTGATATGTCGTAATTGGGGCTTCCTTCTCCTGTTGAAATTCCAGAACAATGGGAACCGTGACCATTATCATCATAAGGAGTAAGTACTCCATTTACTTCATCCCTCCACCCTACAATTTTGTAGGAAAAATCACCATCTGAATAACCAGGAGAGAAGAAGTTGTGTGAATCATCTATTCCTGTATCAATTATAGCAATTGAGCTATACTCATCTCCATCATACGATAGTGTATTCCAAACATAAGGTCTAAGATTCATATTTCTACCCGTATAATATAATTGTGCGTTATAGAGTTTATCTTCCTCAACTAAAAATTGTATCTCATTTTGCTTCAACATTGTACAAAATTCAATTAAGGAATCACAGCTAATACTACCTGAGAATCCGTTTATCGCTGTAGTATAGGTTGATTTTATCCTACCTCCTAGAGCTTTAAATAAAAGTAAATTTGAATCGTAATTTCCTTTAGGGAACGAAATAATAATAGGAACATCTTCAAATGTGATTTTTTCTGTTTTTTGAGACCTAATTCCAAAGACATCATCAATATTATTCATATTTCTTGAACTTTCCCTTTCTTCATCAATATATCTAAATTGTGATAAATGTTTTAACCTAACGTCGAGTTTATCATCTATACCATTTTGGTCTTGATCAATATTTAAATATTGTTCCTCCCATTTTGGAACCTTCTTTGTATCGTATTGCGATTGATTAAGATTAATTTCTTGGAAACTTGACTTATCTTCTACTTTTTTAATTTTGGCTTCTATATTTGCTATATTTGGGTAAAAGAGAAAACCAGTAATTATAAACAGGAAAATAATCGACTTTTTATTATAGTTTGATTTAAGAATACACATTTTACATCTTATTTTTTTTAATTTTTTATTTTAAAAAATTGGATTGAATATCAAGTTCTTATTATTATATTTATATATTTTGATCAACTTTAAACCTATAAACTAACTGGATCTCTATTAAAACTTCTAAAAGTGTTTTATGGTAATAAAATCATTTATTTTTTCTGACAGAAACGTAAATATTTAAATATCAAACCTTCATATTTAGACTTGCAACGAAATCTAATTACTAAAAATCATTATAAAGGTGTCGAAAATTACAATTCTTTTTAACAGAGTTTGGTTTCCACCAGATCAAGCAAATAAAATAGCTAAGAGTTTTGTAGATTGGCTTAAAGATAATCCTCCCGATAAAACCGTAGAGAAAAACTTATGTATAGCCATTTCTTCCGATGAGAATGGATATATACTGGCTTAGGGTATTGGTGAAATAATGAAAGGAAAAGAAAAAGAAGCCTTACAAATCAACACTAAACAAAATCTGTTCTTAGCATCCAAAATTGATGGTTTAAGATATAAAACTGATATATTCATGGATTTTACTGAAGCCTATAAGATATTAGGCATGACACCACCACCAGAAGTATAAAAAAATGTAAGAGAGGTATTAAATATGCCATACATAATTGCAACCATTAAATATCCAAGCCATATACAAAATGAGGTTGTAAAAAAATATCTTCAAATATCACCTAAATATAAAACTGATGAAAATGTCGCAGAACAACTTTGTGCCCCTGTAACGACAACTGAAAATGGTGTAATAGTTAAAAGCATCTGGGAAATAAAACCAGGAAAACTTGAACAAGCATTAGCTTATTTTAGAAAATATTTCTATGAATTTGTTAATATTGAAAATTGTGAATACTCGGTAGATGTTTGGTATACATTTGAAGAAGCAGCTGGAATTGCTGGATTTAAGGTTCCTGAATAATAAAATAATAAATAACTTTTTTTTTAATTTCTTGAGAACTTAGGCTAGTTAGAACTTTTAATTAATAAAACAAAATAATATAATTTTATCATTATTACTTTATAATAGAGTATCGTTTAGAGATATATTAAAAAAATGTTGTGAGAAGGTTCAAAGACTTGTCTACATTAATGAAAACAGCCAAGAACGGAAATATTACCAAAGAAATGGAGATTGTTGCTAAAAATGAGCAAGTTGATGTTGATTTCATAAGGCGAGGGATAGAAAAAGGAAGAATAATTATACCTAACTCAAATAGAAGAGAATTAGATCCTCCTATTGGTATTGGAAAGGGATTATTAGTAAAAATTAACGCGAATGTTGGTTCTTCTAAAACTGTTTGCAATATTGATGAAGAAGTTGAAAAAGCTAAAATAGCTGTTAAATATGGTGCAGATACGGTTATGGATCTAAGTACTGGCATATCTGAGTCAAATGTTCAAACTATTAGAAAGCACATACTTGATGAACTTAAAGTCCCTATAGGCACTGTACCTATATATCAGTCTGCTCTGAGAGCTATCGAGACTAAAGGAGCTATTATCCATATGGATGAAGATGATATGTTTAATATTGTAGAAGAGCAAGCAAAAGAAGGTGTTGATTTTTTTACTATCCATGTTGGAGTTACAAAAGAAATTGTAGATTATTTAGTTGATCATCCTCGGACGATGGGAGTTGTATCGAGAGGTGGAACTTTTCTAGCATCTTGGATTTTAGAAAATGAGACAGAAAATCCTTTTAATCACAGATTTGATTATCTCCTTGAAATGGCTCAAGAATATGACTTTACATTATCTTTAGGAGATGGGATGCGTCCTGGTTGTATTTTTGACTCCACAGATTATGCTCAAATACAGGAGCTGCTTGAAATTTCTAAACTAGTTAAGCGAGCATGGAAAGCAGATGTCCAAGTTATGGTTGAGGGTCCTGGGCATATTCCTGCTAATGAAATTGAGATGAATATTAAGCTGCAAAAATCATTATGCGATGAAGCACCGTTTTACGTATTAGGACCATTAGTCACTGATATAGCTCCTGGATATGATGATCTTGTAAGTGCAATTGGAGGAACTATAGCAGGATTAGCAGGAGCTGATTATTTGTGCTATGTGACTCCTTCAGAACATCTAGGACTTCCTACAAAAGAAGAAGTTAAAAGAGGTGTGATTGCATCTAAAATCGCAGCTCACGCTGTCAATATTGCTAAATATGGTAAAAGAGTCTCAAATTGGGATTATAAAATGGACATTGCCAGAAAGAATTTAGATTGGGAAGCAATGATTAAACATTCCATTGATCCAGATTTAGCAAGGGAAGTTCATTATAGAAATGGAAATGCTATTGATAATGAAGTTTGTAGTATGTGTGGAGAATTCTGTGCTATTAAACTTTTAAAAGATGCTTTAGAAAGTAAAAAGAAATCTAAAAAGTAAGATATTTATTCATTATTGATTAATTCAATAATTTTATTGAGTTTTGATATCATCTCCTTAGAATTTTTGCCAAATAATCTCATCATTGGTTCTTTTCCTAAGGAACCCTTGTCCCAAATAATATCGGGAATTTTACCAAACTTATTAATACTTTCTTTTATTAACCATTGCATTGTAGAAAATTCTTTTTCTTTAACTTTTTCTGGCTGATCTTCTCTTATAATTTCTTTTAACACTAAATTTGTGTTTTCTTTAATTAAAGTTATCCAGTCTGGATTATATTTTAAATTCATTACAAAATTAATAGAATTATCAAACTCTTTCGCAGAGATAAGCAGTCTAGCCGTATGATCTGATACCCCAAATTTAATTTCACCTGAAGCTTTTGGAAACTCATTTACAATTGTTATTCTTCCTTCTATGCCTGCAATATCATCTTTTGTAACAGCGTTCGGAAGTGAACAAGATATATTCATTCTTACTTCAGGAATCAATACACTGAACTTTTTTGACTGAGATATAACGTTGTAGATTTCTTTTATCTGATTTATAACATTAAAACGCTCATCGACGGTAGTTAAATCAATTAGTTTTCCATTATCTGGCAGTTCGATGAAAGATTGAAATTTATTATCAAAAAAATCTTCTGCTTTAATGATAGCATCTTCTAAAGAACAATTTTTAGCCAAAAAGGCAGCAATTGCAGAAGAAAATACACATCCGGTCCCATGAACATTACCTTTAAATAGAACCTTTTTTTTCTTAAATACTTGAAATTCTTTCTGCATAATACCATTTGTTTTTTTATTCATCAGAACTAAATCTATAATATTATCGTGATTACTTTTCACACCTTTAATAACTACTGCTTTTTCAACATAGTGTGAATTTTTCTTTACATACAACTTCTTAAGTAGAATTTCAGCTGCTTTCTTGAGATCATCAACATCTTTTTTTGTTTCATTGTTTATATCTCTATTTGAATAGATTGCTGCTTCTACGACATTAGGTGTAATTATTTTTGCATACGGAAATATTGTTCTTTCAATTTCTAATTCTAAATCCTCGCTAGATAATCTTTCTCCAGCACTAGAAACTGAAACAGTATCGAATACAACATTCAAATTATATTTCTTAATAAAATCTACAATGATATCTAGTGCTTTAACATCTGGAATCATGCCAATTTTTACATATTTTATAGGATAGGCGGTTAATACAGTATCTAATTGCTTATCTAATATATCTGAAAGAGATTGATATCCATAAAATTTAGTAGCTGTTTGATAAGTTATCGCAGTAATAACAGAAAATGGGTGAACGCCACATCTGTCAAATGTTCTTATATCTGCTTGAATTCCAGCACCAGAAGTAGGATCTGCTCCCGCTATCGTTAGACAAATAGGTTTCATAATAATTGTAGGTTAAAAACCAATAAAATTATTTGCTTTATTTCATAATAATATAATAGTTGAGATAATAAGCGATAAAAAAACTAGTCTTGGGGGGAAGAAATCCTATCATAAGCCCATTGGGCTTTATCTTTGAGACCAAGTTTTTCATACGATTTTCCTAAATATAAAAATCCATCAGGATAATTATATCTAATTTTAACTAATTTAAAGAAAAAGTTGATTGCCATGTCATATCGTCCTTTTAGATAATTTGCTTTTCCTAATAGATAAAGAATATTTAAATCTCTCTCATCAGTAGAATTTTCATTATATATATCTAAAAGTTTTTCTATTGCCTCATCAAACTTTTCTACTTTAATCAAATGTTCAATAGATTCAGCTAATTTAAGAATTAGGATTTTATCTGCAACTTGTTGCATTTTTTTTCTTGATTCTTTTTGTAATTTTTTATTTAATGCAGCCTGTTTTTCTTCTTCTTTCATATCTTTATAATCCTTAAACTGATCAATTAAACTCTGAGGATATGGCTCACTACATAATGGACAATTTTGTGAGTGTAATAACCATTCAGCTAGACAGGTTTTGTGAACAAGATGTAAATTCTTACAAGATTTAAAAGAATCTGTGTTCTCATTTATATTTAAATGGCAAATTATACAAGAAGGCATTATTTTTTATTATACTTTTTTTGAAAATTTTCGGTACTCAAGGTGTAATATAATAAATTAAAAAAAATAGCAATTTATAAGAATATGTATTTCGAAACAACGATTTAATAAATAATAAAAATAACTTTTTTTATAGGTATTATAAGGAAAACAACACCAATAAAAATATACAAGAGTAAAAAAAATTCATGTCAATAAATAGGAATAGACTCTTTATCGAATTATTCAACCAATTCTTAGAAGTAAATAAAGATGTAGAAGCTGTAATTGTAAGTGACCAACAGGGTTTAGTTATTGCAGGTGAAAAAAGAAGCGATGTAGATATGGAAATCGTCTCAGTTTTAACTTCTATCATAAATCCGATTGTTGAGAGAATTCGTGATGAATTTATGTTCAAAAAATTTGGTACTGCAAGCTTCGATACAGAATTCTACAGATTACTATTTATTTCTTTAGATGAGCATAGAACTCTTAGTGTCGTATTAAATAATTTAGCGTCGATCGATAAAGCTAGTCCATATGCATATCTCTTAGCAGAAAAATCTGTACAAATTCTTAACGCAGAAGAGGGTGATAAGATCCAACTTGCAATTCCAAATTTTGAATATGAAACTGATGAAATATCGCGGAATGATAGGGTGAAGAATCAAATTTATCAAATGAGATTAGATCAAGGAGGAAAATATAGATTTAAATTTGTAATCATTGGAGATCATGAAGTAGGTAAAACATCTTTAGTACGACGTTTTGTAGAAAATAGATTTTCTCATGATTATCGTGCTACAATAGGATTAAACATTTTATCCCATTCTATAGAATTTTTTGGAAATGAAATCATTTACAGTCTGTGGGACGTAGGAGCTCAAGTTTATTTCAAACGCTTTCGCCAAACTTATTATTTAGGTACCCAAGCAGCATTTATTGTATTTGATTTAACAAAGAAAGAGTCCTATGAGAATGTAAAACAATGGTATGCTGAATTGGAAGAATTTATTAGTGGTAGGGAAATTCCTATCATAATTATTGGAAATAAATGTGATTTGAAGGAACAACGAGTGGTAGAATATCAAGATGGTGTACAACTAGTAAATAGCTTATCCCAAAAACCTAACATTAAAATCTCCTATATTGAAACTAGTGCTTTATCGGGGGAAAATGTGGAAGATGCCTTTACTTTAATAGCATTTCATTATATCTCTAAAAGTAAAGAAGAAGAAGAGGATATTGTCAAGCAAGATCTATTAGAAGAACTTAATTTGATTATAATGAAAAGAAAACAAGAAGTAGAAGATCAAAGCTCATTATTAACCTTAACAGTTATATCAGAAAATGAATTTTGGAGCCCTGGGCTTCAGATACTCTCTGAAATCAATATTTCAAACGAATGTGAGAAAATAAAGGATGAAAGGGATGAGAAATTCTATAAATTTTCAAATGGAGTAATAGTAAAAAATTTTCTTTACAACAATTTTGATGTTACTAGTTCTGATGGAGTATTTTGTATTTTCGATGCGCGAGAAAAAGAACATATAATCCAAGATTGGAAAAATGTTGTTGCAAAAATTATAAACGAAATTGGAGAGAATAAAGTGGTATTGATAGGAATTAGGGTGTCAGATAAAAGCGACTGGTCAGTAATCATGGAAGACTTTAGTGTTAACGAATTATTGGAAAAAAAGATGGTATCATTATTATTCTTCAAAATAGGACTTGAATATAGACTAGAAATTTACGATCAATTAAAGGTTATGTTAAACACAATTAAGTATCTTTAAGCCTTACTAATAATAAGTATCTTGAATTCATGCAATAAAAGAATATCAGTGATTATTAATAATCAATAATAATAAAAATTCAAATGATAATTATTTATTATATAGATAAGAATAAGATTATTAGGTTATAATTTAAGAAGGGAGAGAAATTCTTGACGATACAGAAAAATAAGCTCTTTAGAGAATTATTTAATAAGTTTCTCGAATCTAATAGAGAAGTAGAATCTGTTATTGTTTCTGATAATGAAGGATTAGTTATTGCGGGAGAAAAAAGAAAAGATGTTGACATTGAACTCGTTTCAGTTTTAACGTCAATAATCAATCCCATATTAGAAAGAATGCGTAGTGAATTTGAATTTCAAAAATTTGGTACTGCAAGTTTCGATACCGAAGATCATCGTCTACTATTTATTTCTGTTGATGAAGAAAGAATTATAAGTTTGGTCTTAGAAAGTATGGCTTCAATTGAAAAAATTTCTCCCTACGGATTTTTTCTTGCAGAAAAAACGGCTCAAATTCTCACAGCTGAAGAGGGCGATTTAATTCAAGTAGAAATTCCAAATTTTGAATATGAAGCAGGCAACGTTGAACGATTGAAAAATCAGTTATACCAGATGGAGTTAGGTCTAGATGGGGAATATCGTTTTAAATTCGTAATTTTGGGAGATCACGAAGTTGGAAAAACTTCAATCATCCGTAGATTTGTTGAAAAAAGATATACAACAGATTATAGAGCAACTATTGGCATTAATATCTTGTCTCATGAGTTTGAATTTTTTGGAAACAAAATAGGCGTAAGTTTGTATGATCTTGGTGCTCAGAAATATTTCAAAAGATTTCGAAAAATCTATTATTTAGGCGCTCAAGCAGCTTTCATCGTATTTGATCTTGCTAATCGTGAATCTTTCGAAAATGTTAAAAGTTGGTATGAGGAACTAAGGCTCTTTACATTAGGAGAAGACATACCAATTGTAATAGTTGGAAACAAGACTGATTTGCTTGAAGATAGAAAAGTCTATTATCAAGAAGGTGCTAAATTAGCGAACAACCTTTCAGAAAGCGAAAAAATTAAGTTGTCATATATTGAGACAAGTGCGTTAACTGGAAGTAATGTTGAGGATGCATTTAACTTAATTTCATATCACTATGTAATGAAGAGTAAAGAAATTGAAGATGAAAGGCGTAGTGAATTATTATTTAATATAATTAACTCTATACTGAAGAAAAAAATTGTTTTCACTTTATCATTTATAACTGAAAGCTCGGTTTGGAGTCCTGGGTTACAAATAATTACTAGTATAAGCAAATTAGGAGAAAAGTCATTGATAAGAGATTATGATGATGAACAGGTTTACCAATATACGAATGGGATGATTTTAAAACAACATGAATATTCTGCTCTTGATGATATTTCCAGTTCTGATGGAATCTTTTGTGTTTTTGATGTGCGTTCCAAAGAGCAAATTGATCCAAATTTTAGAGAAATGATTCTAAAAATTGTTGAAAATGGGAAAAAGAATGTTGTAATTTTAATTGGAATACGAGCTTCTGAGAGTATTAATTGGTCAGAAATAATTGATCATTTAAATATTGATGAACGTATTGATAAAAAAGTAGTAGATCTCTTATTCTTTAGAATAGGGCTTGACTTTCGTTTAGATATATTCGACCAATTAGAAGTTATGTTGTCTGCAATAGATGAAAAATATTAATCTTCAATCTCTTTTTCTATACTTGAGGTGACTACAAAATTGGATATTCAGATAAAGTCTTTAACTCCTGATCTTCTTGAAGATTTTCTATATTTTTTTGATAAAGTTGCATTTTCTGATAATCCTGATTGGGCTATTTGTTACTGTCATTTTTATCATTTTGCTGGAACCAATAAACAATTTAATAAAAGAACTGCAGAACAAAATAGAAAAGCTTCAAAAGAGCTTATCCTTTCTGAAAAGATGAATGGATATATGGCATATTTAGATGGAAAACCAATTGGATGGTGTAACATTAATATTAAGGAAAATTATGCAAAAATCCCTTATGAAGAAGAATCAGAGGCTAAAATCGCTTCACTTATTTGCTTTGTAGTCGCTCCTTCATATAGAAAACAAGGTGTAGCCAAACAACTTCTGAATTATGCTTGCTCTAGCTCGAAGGATAAAGGTTATGATTTAATTGAAGTATACCCAAGGAAAGGAGAAGAATTATCAGATGCTCATAGTTATCGAGGACCATTTTCATTATACGCATCTGAGGAATTTTCTATTTATAAAGAATTTAAAGATTATTACGTAATGCGTAAAACACTCTGAAAATTATCAATGAATAATTCAAATTATAGGATGGGTAAAAAATCTTAACTATTTTACCTTCTCTAATTAAAAAATTTAAAATCAAAAAAAATCTTAGATCTAACAGCTCAGATCCATATCCACCAGCGTGCATTTCAGACATCGCAATTTTGTCGATCAGATAAAATTATTAACCGAATCATACTCTATCGAAAATTTTACGGAAGCTTTAAATATTTGAAAGAAATATTATAATATAATAAAGTTCATGTTAAAAAATGTGAACTTTAAGTAACTATTAATAAAATTAGAAAGTGGAGGAATAATAAAATGGCCAAAAAAGTATTTGCCTGGTCACCTGTTCGAAAGTTAATGAAAGACAACGGTGCTGAAATGGTTGCTCGAGATGCTGTTGATGCCTTAATTGATTATTTAGAAAAATTAGCTAAAGTAATGACGAATAAAGCTCTTGAAATGACTCGACATGCGGGAAGGAAGAAATTAACTCTTCAGGACATGGACTTGGCAATGACAATTATCTAATCTATATTAAATATTTACAACCTATAAAAATTATTATCTTTTTTTTCTCTATTTTTAGCTTTTGTTGTATTATAATAAGAATATTAAAATGTAAAAGAACCATTAAGAGATCTTAATTTTAAATTATACAATTAGGTGTAAAAAGAGCATGCCAATATTAGATAGGTCAAAAATTCGTCCTGAGATTCTTAAAGCTATAGATGAGAATCAAAAGCTTCAAATGAAAGGTGCATTAGAATTTCTTAAATTTAAAGAAAACAAAGGATTTAATCTCCAAGTATATATGCAAAAAGTCGAAGAAGGAAATAAAAAACTCTTTCAGTTGTTATCTGAAAATAAAGGAAGTGTAGAAGATTTATATGGATTCTTTAGTGATGAGGAAATGCTTTTACTAGCAAAATTTTTTAGATTTGTTGTTGAATATTATACAGAAGCCGAATTAGAACAATTTCCACTTCCAGAAGATGTACGAATTGAAGAAATTAATGCTGGAGGAGTTCTTGCTGAATGGCAAATAGTACCCGGTGCGCAAAAGGATAAAGTCGTTTTATATTTTCATGGAGGAGGTTTCGTTTTGATGTCGCCAAAGACTCATAGAGCCTTAACTATAGAAATTGCTCAACGTACTAAATTGCGTGTGTTAAGTGTTGATTATCGTCTCGCACCTGAACATCCTTTCCCAGCTCCTTTAGAAGATTGTGTGAAAGCTTATAAATGGCTTCTTTCACAAGGTTTTAGAGCTGAAAATATAATTATTGCTGGAGATTCTGCAGGTGGTAGTTTAACACTAAGTACTTTAATTAAATTAAGAGATGAAAAAATAATCTTACCTGCTGGAGCAGTAGCATTATCACCCGCGACCGATTTTACAGCAGAGAGTAAAACTTTTTATGAAAATGCTGAAACAGATCCGATTTTAGCAGATATTGGGATTTTTTGGTGGATACCAGCATATTTAGCGGGAGCGGATCCGAATAATCCATTGATTTCACCTTTATTTGCAGATTTAAAAGGATTACCTCCAATTCTCCTTCAAGTAAGTACTAGTGAAATGTTATATGATCATTCTACTCGTTTCATTGAACGAGCTAAAGCAGCGGGGGTTGATGCTACATTACAGGAATGGAAAGATACAATTCATGTCTTCCAAGGATTTGGGTTGCATAATCTGCCAGAAGCAAAAGAAGCTATAATTAAGATTGGTGAATTTATACAAAAAATTATTTTCAGGTAGTTTTTTCTATAATCTAAATTAAGATATAATTAAATTATAAAATCTTCTCAATTTTTTCCTTTTACTAATAAAGGGCTTAAAAATTTCAGACTCGATGTCTAACAATACCGTAAAGTATATCTAATTTTTGATTTGGGTATTTTAATAAAATATCTCTTAAAATAAACTGCAACATATTTCCACACATCTTAGATTTAATATATTATGGCTCATTTTAGAACTATAACAATAAAAAATATAAATTTTTTGAAGTATGTCAGAAGGAAAAGAGGAAATAGTGTTACCATTTGTTGAAGGAGAAACTGTCTCTCTTTGTGTAGCAAATGCAGATCACGTTAACCTATATGCTGGTTGGATGAATCATCCAGAAACTAGGAAATTTACAAAATTTAATATGCCTCAAACAATTGATGAGGTAAAGAAAATGTTCGAACCAAAGAAAGAGGCTGTAAAAGAGGATATCTTCTTCGAGATATGGCATAAAAAAGATAAAAAACCAATAGGTTTGGCAAATTTATTTAGAATTCAATGGTTTACTCGCAATGCACATATATCTTATATAATTGATCCAAAATATTGGAAACAACACATTGGAACTGAAGTAGGAAAGTTGGTTTTAGATTATGCTTATAAAGAGTTAAACTTACACAAAATCACGGCACGTTTGTTTGCACTAAATAAAGCTTCGATACAAATAGCAGAGAAATTAGGTTTTAAGCTTGAAATTACACTTAAGAAAGAAGTTTATATTGATGGAGAGCATATGGATGTACTCGAATATTCAATATTTAAAGACGATTGGATGAAATAATGTTTCCCTAATTTTTAAAATTAAGAGGTTAATTTAGTGGCGAAGAAAGAAGAAGAATCTAAACAAAATGAGGAAACGGAAGAATTTCCATTTATTCGAGGATCGAGAATAGATCTTTGCCCTCGAAACTCCAAATATGCGAATTTATATGTAAAATGGAAGAATCATCCTAAAGTCCGTAAATATGCTCGTAATATAATACCAAGGACAATAGATGAACAGAAAAAAAAGTCAGAAAGTAGAAGTGAAGAAATTAGCGATTTTGTATCATTAGACGTTTGGCATAAAGAAGATAAGAAACCAATAGGTCAAATTGGATTAAGCCATATAGATTGGGTAAATGGGTGGGCAAATGCTTTTCTTCAAATTGGAGAACCAAATTATTGGAATAAAGATATTGGGACGGAAGCTACTGAATTGCTCATGGAATATGCATTTAATGAGTTGAAACTAAATAAAATACACGGAGGAGTTGCTGTTGATAATATTGGCTCATGGTCTGTAGCAGGGAAGATTGGGTTTGTACTTGATGGAATAAGAAAGCATGAAATGTATGTTGATGGAAAATATGTTGATGCAAAAATATTTCGGTTGTCAAAAGAAGATTGGATAAAATCTAGAGAATTGAAAAAGGATTAAATAATAATCTCATTAAATTGTGATAAACAGCATGGAAAAACAAGAAATTCCTTTGTTTATTGAAGGGCAAAATGTCTATTTAATACCTCAGAGCTTAGAACGAGTAAATTTATATGTAAAATGGATAAATGACCCAAAAGTCCGTAAATATGCTCGTAATATGATACCCATAACAGTAAATGACGCGAAAGGATGGTTTGAACCTCAAGAAGGAAGAGTTCGGAATTTTATTGTACTTGAAATTTGGCATAAAATGGATAATAAGCCAGTTGGTCATACTTTCTTAACTGGTATAGATTGGGTAAATGGTTGGGCGAATGTAGGGATGACTATTGGCGAACCTGATTATTGGAATAAAAATATTGCCACTGAAGTTACAGATCTGATCATTGAATATGCTTTTAGTGAACTAAATCTTCATAAATTACATGCTGGAGCGATAGTTGCTAATATTGGGTCTTGGACAGTAGCTGAAAAAAGAGGATTTACTTTTGAAGGAATCAGAAAGGATGAGCTTTTTGTAGATGGAGAATATGTTGATGTTAAAACATACTATCTATTAAAAGATGAGTGGAGAGAAAGAAAGTTATGAGAGAGAAAGAAGTAATAGAAGATAAAGAAGTTCCAGTTTTTATCGATGGAAAAATCATTAGTCTTATTCCTCCAAATTCAGAACATATCAATTTATATTTAAAATGGTTAAATCACCCAAAAGTTAGAAAATTTGCTCGATGGGTAATGCCAGTTACTAGTGACGATATTAAAAAATGGTTTGAATCCCAAGAGGGGAGAATCCCCAGAGGTATTGCTTTTGAACTTTGGCATAAAAAAGATAAAAGACCAATAGGTGAAGTAGGCTTGTCAGGGATTGACTGGGTTAATGGATGGGCAAATATATTTCTTTTCATTGGAGAACCAGAATATTGGGGAAAAGATATAGCTACAGAAGGTGCAAGAATGATTATAGAATATGCATTTAATGAATTGAATCTTAATATATTACAAGCAGGAGCAGCTGTTGAAAACATAAGTTCATGGAGCGTTGCTGAGAAAATTGGATTTAAGTATCGGGGATTAGAGAAAAATGATTTATTTATTGATGGAAAATATATTAATGGAAAGCTGTATCGTTTATCAAAGGAAGATTGGTTAAATTCAAAGAAATAAATTAATTAAAATTAAATATAAAACCAAAAAAATTACGATTTAACAATAATAATGGAAGAAAAGGAAAATAAAGAGGTTCCTGTCTTTATTGAAGGAGAAACTATAAGTTTTATACCTCAAAATTTAGAAAATATAAACTTGTATGTTAAATGGCTCAATGATCCTGAAGTACGTAAATATGCGAGGAATATTATACCAAGTAGAGTAGAGAATGTTAAAAAGTGGTTTGAACCACGAGATTGGGAAATGCCTTATTTTGTATCTTTCGAAATCTGGCATAATAAGGATAAAAAGCCTATTGGTCATGTAGGCGTGGGTTGGATAGATTGGATTAACGGATGGGCAAATGCTTTTATACGAATTGGAGAACCTGATTATTGGGGTAAAAAAATTGCTACAGAGGCTACAGAATTACTTAATGAATACGCTTTCAATGAATTAAATCTCAATAAATTACACGGTGGAGTTTGTGTGGAAAACATTGGGTCTTGGAGTGTTGCTGAAAAATGTGGCTTTCAGTTTGAAGGCATAAAAGAAGATGAATTCTATCTTGACGGTAAACACCTTGGAGTAAAAACTTATAGTTTATTAAAGGAAGATTGGATAAAAAGAAAAGAAAAATCAAATGATTAAAACTAGTCAAATTTAATTCCTAAGATTTTAATCTATTCAATCTCTTAAATATATATATTAATTATATTAATTTCTAAAAATATTCTGGTAGTTTTAAATGACGGAAGAAGAGAAAGAAGAGATCCAAATTTTCCCTTTTATTGAGGGAGAAAGAAGAGATCCAAATTTTCCCTTTTATTGAGGGAGAAAGAATAGATTTATTAGCCCCAAATTCTAAATGGATTACTTTATATTGTAAATGGCATAATAATTCAGAAGTATGTCATTTTGCTCACCACGTTATGCCGAGAACTCCTGAAGAAGTTAAAAAATGGTTCGAACCTCCATCGGAACATGGTGTAAAAGAGGGAGTATATTTTACGATCTACCATAAAAATGATAAGTGCCCTATCGGTAGTATCGGGTTTAATCGTATCAATTGGATAAATCGTAATGCCTTTATAGGTGCTTTAATCGGAGAGCCAGATTATTGGGGAAAAGGTTCTATAGGTGAAGCTGCCAAAATGTTAATTAATTATGGATTTACAGAATTAAATTTCCATAAGATATATGCAACTATTATCAATCCAAATAAAAGATTACTTAGGGCAGCTGAAAAATTAGGCTTTCAACAAGAAGGACTTTTAAAAGAAGATATGTATGTCGATGGAAACTATGTTGATTTCCACCAATTCGGGTTGTTTAGAAGAGATTGGATTAAAAAAGAAGAATTAGTTTGAAATCCTCTTTATTTCTTTACTCTAAATAAAAATTAAAAGATATTAATTTTATCATATGAGCTTTTTTAAAGAACCAAATAAATCTATAAATAGTTTTAGGTTGAAAAATAAAATTAACTAAAATTTATAATCAAATAAAAGTAGACATAAAAAATAATCTAAAATTGTGAGAAAAATGTCAGAACCTCAAAAAGCTAAATATTCTGAGATTATAACTAACAAAAGAATAATACTTTTCACATTACAAGGGGTTAGTACTGGATTCTTGTTTGCCATGTGGGGTCAAATTCAATTTTTTGCAGCAAATATTCTTTTAATTCCTCAAATATTTATAGCTGTGATTTATCTTGTGTACTCCATTTTAGAAGCTATAAATGATCCCGTAATAGGTTATTTAGCAGATAGATCAAAAAGATTTACATCTCGATTTGGAAAAAGGTATCCGTGGATCATGGTTGGGTTGATTTTTGGCCCAGTTATTCTGATATTTAGTTTTATTCAAATTTCATCGAATATAACTGTGTTAGTGATTTGGCTAATTTTTACTATGATTTTGCATGATACATTTATGACTAGTGTTGAGATAAATCATAATGCTTTATTTCCTGATTTATTTAGGGGATCTTCTCATAGGGGTAAGGTAATTTGGATCGGATCTATTCTTGGTGGTATTATTTCTATTGTAGCTAATGGTTTGGTTCCAAGTTTAATAGAGGGGCTAGGTTATTTAGTTACAGTTATAATTATAGTTGTTATTGCATATCTTTTTGTTATACCATATAATTATGGGATAAGAGAGCCAGAGGAGATGAAAACATTTCGCGCAGAATTAGATGCAACCAACAGAGCAACTTCTCCAGTAAAGGAAATTATTAATCGAATTTTTAAAGATAAAAATTGGATGGGAATTGTTATCGCAGGTTTTACATGGGCCGTTGGTGGAGCTTGTTTCTTATATGGACTTAATTTTTTCGTAGTAGATAGTCTAGGATTGGAAATTGGTGCTACAGCAATACCGCTGGTTATGCTATACTTTATTGGATTTGCTTTAGCTCCTTTATGGGTATGGATATCAAAAAAAATAGGTAACAAAAAAGCCTATATACTAGGAATGGGATTAAATATAATTGGGTTCTTCCTTTTATTCTTTATAACCAGTTTGCCAGGGCTCATTCTTATGTTTACATTTCAGGGTGTCGGATTTAGCGCAACTTCTGGAGCAATTTATGGTTTATTAAGAGCAGAAGGAATTGATAATGCTTCAGTTACCTCAGGAAAACGAGAAGAAGGAAGTTATACAAGTGTGTGGAAATTTTTCACAGCATTCTCTTACTTCTTCCAAACAATAATATTTGCAATAGTCTCTGGAATAACTGGTTATGATACTGCTCTTGGAACAGGAAATAGTAATACTGCTAAATTCGGTTTAATCTTTCAAATGTCTATAATACCGATGATTATATTTATAATAGGGACAATTGCTTTTGCACTTATGTACAAAATATCCAAAGAGGATGCGACGCACAACAAACTAAAATTAGAGGAAATGAATCTTTAATAATATTAATTATCTTTTTTTTCTTTATACTGCTTAGAATTTCTATTTTGGCAATAATGTAATAAAATTACTCCCTTTGGTATAATCTCCTTTTATTCTATCTTCAACCCAAATTTTATCATTGAAAATTTGAATTATTTTACTTACGAGAGAGAGACCAATTCCCATCCCCTTAGAACCATTCAGTGCTCTCTTACCTCGCTGAAATATTACTTCTTTCCTTTTATCAATAATACCAATACCATTATCAAGAAATTCGATTTTGATATTTGTTTTCTGATCTAATTCTTGTTTCGAAATCTTAACAGAGATATCTACAATTGCCTTTTCAACCTTTCTGTTTTGAAAAAAAAAATGAAAAAAAGAGAATTAGTATTTAAGACGGTTTAACCGCCACCTATGGGAGGGAATATTGAAATTAAGTCTCCCTCTTTAAGAATAGTTTTAAGATTTTTATGTGGTCGTCCATTAACTAAAATTATTGCTCTCCTTTCATCCTTCGGAATATTATATTTATCGAATAGCACCTTAATCTCACTATTTTCTGGAATTGATAAAACTTCCTTAATTGGTCCATATTGCCTTAATGTAGCAAAAAATTTTACTGTAAGTGAAATTGTATTATTATTCATCTTCTTCTCGTTTAAAATACCATTTGTATAATAATCCCATATTCCGAGGAAATAACGAAACTTTATCTCCATTTATTACTCTCTTTTTAAATCCCGCATATCTTCCATTTACGAAAATATGGCTAACGTCATCATCTTCAATATTAAACTTCCTTAGGATATCTGCTATCCAAGTTATGTCTGAATCACTGATCTTTAGTCGTAATGGTAAGGTTCCTGATACCTTTGGATCTGCTTTTTTTCTTAAGTCTCCGAATAATTTTAAATCAATTGACATTTTTTACCCATCTTGCTAATTAAAACACACTATCTAAATCTGCATCTGGTACATCGAATACAGTATTATGCGGTGGGAGCTTTTCTTCTAAGAAAAACTCTGGAAGTCTATCATCCATTGATGTAAATCCTGCTTTTTTATTGAACTCAAGTTCTGTGTCAATAATTGACTTCCCAATTGGTCCAACATCACCAACAGTTAGATTAGCTCCTAATACACCGTTTAAAGACTCGACAACACCTTGCAATCCTTCAGGAATATCAAGTATTGCAAATGCAATGAAAAGACAGTATCCTGAGGCATCAACAGCTGCGGTAGCTAATTGTAGGTTACGTGAAACTTCAGCTTTCTTTGGATCCAATGGATCTAATGTTCCTCCAACTCCTAGAATTTCTGGAGCAATTGCATAACCTGCTGTGTGGTCAGCGCCCATAGGAGTCGTGGCAAAGGTAACTCCAATACCCTTTATTGCCCGAGGATCATAGGCTGGCAATGATTGACCTTTTACAGTAGGGATTCTTGTTACTCCTAAAACCTTACCCGTAATTTCAGTACCTTGAGCTAATATTCTTCCTGTAGGTGTTTTATTACGAATCTCTTCCATGAGTTTTAAAGCTCCTTTAGCATCTCCAAAATTAACTAAACCACCTTCCATTGCCACTCCTAAAGTACCTCCTGCTTCAATTGTATCACATCCTAAATCATTACAAGCTCGATTTAGTTCACCAATATCATCTAAATTGTAGATACCACTATTAGGTCCAAGAGCCCAAACACTTTCATATTCAAGAACACCGACTGGGTCTTTTCCATTTGGCTTTACCCACACTTCTGAACACTGTATAATACAACCAGGGTTACAGAAATGAGGGCGTGTTCCTCCTCGCTTCTTTATTTCCTCAGCTTTAGCCTCACCAGAGACTTTCTCAGCTCGCTCATCTTGACCATAAGAGAAATTTCGTTGAGGTAAACCTCCTGCTTCATTAATAATATTCACTAATACGGCTGTACCATATGAATTGAGCGCTCCTCCTGGTTTGGTAACGGCATGAGTTGTCAACGCATCTCTTAATTTTGTGATACCTGCTTTGAATACTTCTTGGTTCGCAATTTCTACTCCTAGAGCTCCTTTCTCATCGACCACTATAAATTTTAAACCCTTAGATGCCATGACAGCACCTAAACCGCCTCTTCCAGCATACCTACTAGGCAATCCTTCTGGATCGTTAAAACAAACTCCTGACATAGCTCCAAGGAGTTCAGCTGCTATTCCTACACCACATATCCCTACTTTATCACCAAATTCTTTACGGAGATCTTTATACACACCATAGAGACCTTTTCCCGCCCATTTATTAGCATTTATAAATTTTCCACCATCCATAGTCACTTTTAGAAGATAATAATCATCTCCAGCATGTTTACCTTCAATAATTATTGCTCCAATACGCATTCTTGCTAACATCTGAGCAAATGGAGTTCCTGCATTAGCTTCTTTAATACCTCCTGTTAATGGAGACTTCCCCCCAACAGAGAGTCTTCCACTTGAGGGTGCAGCAGTCCCTGTGACTATCCCGGGAGCAAACACTAATTTATTATGAATTCCTAATGGATTACAAGTTGGTGGGACTTCTTTAGCAACTATTGTTGAAGTCATACCACGACCTCCTAAAGCAGCATAATCTCCGGGTAGATCTTCAAATTTAGCTTCTAGATTATTCATATTAACTCTTAATATTCTTTTTGGCAAAATTTTCACCTCTTTTTTTTTAGGCAAATAATAATAGTGTTTCAGTGTTATTTAAACGGCTCGTTATGTACTAAGTGTTATAACGATAAATTTGACTTCTTTTCATTCTTAAGAATTACGTCGAATTTTAAAATTAATTAAATATAAGAAAAATAATAGATTTAATACAAATCTAAGTTTATTACTTTTTAAGAGATATGGATGATGTAAATGAACATACTAATGAGTTTATATCTTTCAAGATAATCCAGAGTGGGGAAATCGTAAAAGTTTCATTATCTAGATCGAATTTGGGGAAAAAATTTGATGAGGTATACAGTTTATTATTAAAAAAATTAAAACTTAAACTAAAAAATACTTATCTAAGTAATGAAAACGGAAAGATGGTAGGAGATCTTGATTTAGATTTGTCTTTACAAGAAATTATAAAGAAATTTGGTAATAAGTTAAAGGTATATTATGAGAAAATATTTTAAACGATCTTATTCAATCATCTGCTATTTTAAAACAGGAATTAGAAGATGACTTGGAAATTCTCGTGTATGATAGATTTTCTGTTCAGCTATGATGTAATCTCCTGGTTGACCTTCTCCTCCTAAATTTGAATTTATATCAAATCGCGGAAAATTACTTGAGGTTATTTCTATTCGTATTTGATGTCCTTTCCTAAAATAATTAGATGTATTTCCCAATTCTATCTCATACTCATAGACTTTCCTTGGCTCAATAAGGGAAGGAATATCTTCATTATTTCTAAATCTTGCCCTGATTCCAGCATCTAAAATATTTATCCCTTTTCCTCGAGGATAAACGTCTACTAATTTGATCATGAAATCAGTATCTTTCGCCGATGAGGAAGCAAAAAGTATCATTCTTACAGCGCCAGTTATTTCTAATCCTTCTTTTAAAGGTTTAGTTGAGAAGATTAAGACATCCTTGCGTTTTTCGGCATCTTTTTGATTTTGAGCTCCTTTTAAAATACCTAAGTTCCTACCTCCTTTTGTGATAACAGGATCCATAGGATTAAAAGTATATGTATCCTCTGATTCATTAATTGGTTCTTTGAAATCTAATACACCATCTCCTTTTAGACTATTTGCTCCTCTTACAGAATGAATATACAATTTTTGATAATCAATATTTTCAGGGGGCCACGTCTCTGTGTATCTCCAAATATTTTTCCCTATAACCCAATACTTTATAGAAGGTTTATTTATATCAGGAAAAGCATTCATATCTCCCATCAACCAATGACGGTTCCAGGCAAGATTTAAAAATTCTTTATAAAATCTTAACATTCCAGCATTTCTAATGCGGCTTTCAGGATGACCACTCGCACCATGTGCCCACGACCCTATAAGCAGTTTTGAATATTTTCTAGCATCACCAGTAGCGTTATTTTTAATTTCGATAAAGTCCTCTAATTGTTTTTCAAAAAACATATCTTGCCATCCAGCTAGCATAAAAGCAGGTTGCGAGAACTTTTTACTATCCATTTCTAAAAATCCAGACATTTTGTATGTGTCCTTATCTAAACCTCGTGTAATTAAGAAATCATTTAAAAATTTAAAATAAATCTTGAGATTACGTTTTGAATGATCAAAGTTGTTAACATTATAATATGATACTAAAAGATCTTGAACTTCTTGAATAGATTTCCCTTTTAGATGAGATAATCTAATTCCGCTTTTCTTTTTAATGGGATCATTATATAATGCGTATTGAGGATTTAAATATCTCTCATACATTAAATTTGTTAAATTATCTACCTCAGGAGCCTCTCTGTGTGACGAAATATTAACCATTATTCTATAAATAGAAGTTGTAAGAGCATGGATTTCGAGACCTCCATTGTTTTTCCATAAATTCAAGGTTGAAGTAATGCCTGGCGCAATACAAGTTAAATAATTATTATCCCACGATAATGCAAGTTGAGTTATACCAAAATAACTTGCTCCTCCCATACCTATTTTCCCATTGTACCAATATTGTTTAGAAATCCATTTTAAAGTATCTATTCCGTCATCTCTTTCTGTGAATAAATAATAATTGAATCCATTTGAGTGACCTGTTCCTCGTATATCTTGAATTATCGTTACGAATCCAAAAGCGGCATATGCATAGCCTAAAATACTCATACTATCCTTCCAATATGGTAATCGTACTAATATTGTTGGACATTTGTTCTTTTTCTTATACACCTTTTTTGGAACATAGATATCTGTTGCTAATCTTGTTCCATCTTTCAATTTTACAATACATTCAGGATACCTTTTAACACTGTTCTTAGCGTACCCTAAACCTAAAACTATCCCTAAAATCTTCACTAATGGAACAGAACCATGTCTCATTATAATTTTGTTTAATGAATGTAAGAGCTTTGGAAGTCGTGGTTTCACTATTACTTTTAAATAAGATAGGTTAGTAACATATTTTTTTTTCATTAACCTGAAAAAATAACTATCATTTAAAAAGTTTTAAAAATGAAAAATGGCAGGCCCGGGGGGATTTGAACCCCCGATCGTCAGCTTAGGAGGCTGCCGCGATATCCATGCTTCGCCACGAGCCTTTAGCTAAAATCTTGAGATATACTCATATAAAAGTATGGTAAAATAAAAATTTAGATATTACTCAAATATTCAATTTGCTTCTGTAGTATACTACACTGCAAATAGGACGGAAATATTGACCCTCGATTATTATTGCTTTTTCAATTGGTATTTCTGTTTGGCAATTCATAATACAGCAAGACACTTTTTGTTTCTTCTCTTTTTTTTCATTAGACACTTTTATCATTGATTTTCATGTGAATATTTAAGTATGAACCTATAAAAATAATCAAAAGGTTTTAATTTTAATTTATTCATAAAGTAATTATAAATATTTTTTTATGAATAATTGCTTTTTTAGAGTTTAATTAATAATGTCACGTGAAAGTTTTTCGAGATCAAATCGTCCAATTGATTATTTAAAGTCATCCATAAATGAAATAATCCTCATTAAAGTTAAACGTAACCGTTTGTTCCGAGGACGCCTTGGTGGATTCGATGAACACTTAAATCTGTATCTTGAAGAGACCAGTCAGATTTTCGAATATCAAGATGATGAGGGTAACATTCGAGAAGAACATGAAAACCTCGGATCAATCGTAGTTCGAGGAGATAATGTGATATTCGTGAATCTTGCGCAGGTATAGGCGACTTATATTTTAGTTTTTTAATTTAAGATGATATTAGTAGATAAAAGAAGCATTTATAAATATTTTAGAAATATTTGTATGCTATTAACCATTGTTAAATAATAGAGACTTAATCATATTTTTAACGCGAAATTGTTTAGTATATATTAGTATAAAAGTTTGAAATAAATTCATTTATTAACCTTGATAATGGAGTAGTTGTTGAAAATTGACTGCGCCAGAGCTAGAAAAAATAGGAAAATCAAATTTAATAAGTCCAAACTTGGGACTTCCATCAATTTTAAAAATTGATAATAAATTAAAAAATAAATATTTTCAAGCTCATTTACTGTTTATTGCTGAAAATTATGATTTAGAGATTTTTACTAAATCCATTCAAAGTCAGATATCTTTAATTCCATTATATGATTATAAATGGTCTTATAAACTAATTTTCGTGAAAAAACCAAAAGGATTGTTCTCAAAATGGAGAGAGAAAAGAGCTAGGAAAAAAAACAAAAAATTTATTGAAGACATTTTAAAAACTGGAAAAAAATTAGATCTAAATTTAGAACGACTGAAAGAATTAAAATCACGATTACATAGAGGGGATCCTATTTTTCCCAAAGTAGTTAATGTTGAAGATTCTCCCATAATCCCAATTCAAAATATCTCTAAGACAGATGATTTGAATCCACAAGAATTTTTAGTAAAAAATCAAGTATTTGGCGAATTAAATAAATTTTATAAGGTGACTATCGAATTTACTTTAAATAAAGAAATCCTGAAAATTCTAAAGGAACAAAATTTTGTTATGTTTGATATACATAGCGCTAATCACCAAATAAACTATCATTCTCTTGTGGTTTCCAAGCAAAAATGGGAAGATTTTACCTTTATTCATGCTACAGATCTACACTTAGCAGAAAGAAATGATAAAATTTATGGAATTGTTAAAAAATGGACAGAATCCTCAATTAAAGAGAATGTAGAAGATTTTTTTGAGACTATAAAAAAAAAGTTGAAAATTAAAAAGAGAGTAAAGAATGAGGAAAATATACTCTCAGAATTGAAAATTCCCTTAAGAAAGCGTATAATTAATCCAAATAATCAATTTAGAAGATTTATAAAACTGATGAATAAGAAAGTGCTTAAGAATGAATTAGATTTCATTGTAATAACGGGAGATATTGTTGATTATACAGTTTTAAGTAATTTATCTAAGAAAATTCGTAAATTGAACGAATTTAAATACGAGGATAGTAATTGGTTAACTTTCAAAAATACAGTCTTGAATATACCACCTAAAGAGAAATTTAAAGGAGTAATTAGAGGTGAAGAATTAAATTGTCCAATTTTTACGACCTTAGGAAATCATGATTATCGACCTTTTCATTATGATCTCACATGGGCAGATATGTACAAGAAGATTGGGCTAAATGCCTCTGAAGCAATTGCATTGAATGAATTATTTTCTGCATCCCCTATTACAGCTTTAACAAAAACCTCCCTAGCTTTAAAAGGGTATTTAGCAGAAATTAATTCTTCTTTGGACTTTTCTATCATGCTTGGAAATAACTTGTTTATTATATTGAATACAGGGGCTGATTCTTTTAAAAATGTAAGAGATTTAATAACTGGTCATCCTTCTGTTACTGGAATTTCATTCAAACAAATAAATTATTTAGAGAATCTGATAAACAACGTAATTAAAAATGATACTAACACTTTTCTATTTTTACATGGGCCTCCATTAAACACTGGAGGTAAAAAGTATAGTATTAATATATTTGAAAAAAAAGGAAGTCGATTTATTACACAAAAGATGAATGAGTTTAAAGAATCGTTAATTACAAAATTGGGAAAACCCATTTCAGCAGCACGTATTGATGGAGTATTTAATATGAAATATGGAACAATTTCATCAAATTGGGAAAAAATTATTGAATTTTGTAAAAATTATTGTATTTTAACTCTTGCTGGTCATACTCATGATTCATTGGAATTTAGATTAGAAAACCCCGAGAAAAAAACTAGTGTGTATGATGCGCCTCCATTTAGGTTAAATAAAATTGAAAACCCCGCAGCAATATATTATGATAATTATTCTGACATATATACCGATGAGAAAAGTATAAGGGAGAATGGACCTTTTGTAGTGCAAACCCCCGCTTTAGGATTAGGGAGTTATAAGCATCCTGATACAGCTGGAGGGTACAGAGAAATAATTGTTAAGGATGGCAAATTAAGTTCTTTTAAAGTAAAATATATCACTCGTTAAATTGAAGATTTAAATTCTTAGGTTATCCAAAATTTCATTTCTTCAAATTTTTCAAAATCTTTGTATAATATTTACGAATAATATTTATTTCTTTAGTGTTAAATACATCCATTTTGTAACTTCTTAAAAAAGAACTGAATCGTGGATATATTTTTGGTTTGATTTCTGTAAGAAAAACACAATTTATTGCAGTAAATAAAATTCCTAATTTCTCATTCAATGTAAATGAATTAGTCTTCATAAAGTCAGTATATAAATCAGAAGAAACTAAAGCATTCTCAACAGGAATTTTTAGATTTTCTTCAATTACTTTCGCTCCTTTAAAGAATGTTGGTTCTACTACAATAGTTTCCGAAAGAATTTGATCTATACGTCGTCTAGTATCGCTGACATCGATTTTATTCTCAATATGAGTAGTTTTCAAAAGAACTGGTTCTTCTGTTACTATCAAGGAATCTTCTTGAGTTGATTCTAATTCTAACCCGAATAAAGTTTCATAACTTACTTCTGTACTCTTATATAATTCAGCCAATAACGGAGAATCTTCCGTACTCATATCTAATATATCTGCGATAATTCGAATCATTTTACTACGATTTTCCTTTCTATTCGCTACCATTGGATAAGTTTTTAATCCCGTGAGAGTCTCAATCTCTTGTACACTCAATGCATTAAGTAAATCTTGCTTATTTCCAATAATAGCTGCCCGAGCATGAGGAACTTCTTTAGCTTTTAAATCTAAAAAGAATTTGCTTTTCTCAACATTCTTTAGTGTAGAATCTGTAACAATAAGGACTGCATCGCTTTCTTTTATAAAGCCTTTCCAAAGAAATTTAAATTGCTCCTATCCAGCAAAATCAAATAAATGAAAAAAAAGTTTCCCTATTTTAATAGTAGCAATTTCCCCCGTAATAGTCGGAATATGTTGAAGCGGAATCTCATCCATTTTTATTAGTTTTTTGATAGTTGTTTTACCAACACCTGCAAAACCTACTACTGCGATTTTAGGTTTTAAATTTCTATGCATTTCATCAAGAGCTACATTAATTCCTTTAAAATCTAAATCCTGAGATTGATTATCCTTTAATTTAATACTGAAGCGGTTTAAGAATAGATTTTTAAAATTCATCAACTGAGTTTTGATTACTCTATAAAAATCGTCCATTAATCCTGTTATAAAAAGAAAAATTAAATTATTTTCAAGTTCAACATCATACGATACTCTAAATTTTATAAAATCAAAATATCCCATTGTTTCACCAAGACTTCTTTTTGCCTCCCTTATAATCTTAAAACTAATATCCTCAATCTCAGAACTATTCAACGCATTTCCATAAACTCTTCTATAAATAATATCATTTCCTTGGAGTACAAAAACTTGGCGCAGCATGGTTTATATTAATTTCTACTCATCAATATTAAGTACATTACTTAAGGTTAATATCAAAAACAAATACTTAGTAAAACTAGATCTATTTAAAGTTCATTAAAAGCAAGAATTTTTTAATAGGGCATCGAACTAAAAGCACACATAAAAAAACTGCAGATAACTCAAAAAAGTTCAAATACTATTCTTGAAGTAGGCTACTTTTTTTATGAATAACTTTACAAATATAATACATTTTATACAAATAAATTATTAAATTGGAAAAGATTATTTATTAGAAATTCCCTCGCTTAATTAATAAATCCTCTATATAATACAAAAAATATCCGAATAACGAAGTGTTCTTAGTGTATATTAAAAACATTTCTCAGCTACTTTCAGATAATCTAGATAGGAATCTGTTAAATTTAAGAGAAATTGGACTTCAAGCACTTGAAAAATCAATTTATGCTGTAAAACCACAAATTCTGATGGAAAGATCGATTAAAATCCAAAATAGCAAAATATTTATTCAAAATGATGAATACGATTTATCAAAATTTAAAAAAATATACATTATAGGTGGTGGAAAAGCAACCGCTGAAATGGCAGTGTCGCTTGAAAGATTAATGATAAGCTTGAAAGATATTGATTATAAAGGTATTATTAACATACCAAAAAATACAGAAAAAAAAGGATTGTTTGAAAAAAGTAAAATTGTCTTTAATTACGCATCTCATCCCATTCCAGATGTGCATGGGGTAAAAGGGATTAGATCCATGATGGAAATTATAGAACATTCCACTAAAAATGATCTTATTTTCTGCTTAATTTCTGGAGGAGGCTCTGCATTGCTTCCATTACCAAAACATGGTATAAATCTTAAAGATTTACAAGAAATCAATTCTTTACTCTTAGATTCTGGGGCATCTATTCATGAAATTAATACAATTCGAAAGCACATATCAGATTTCAAAGGGGGAAACCTTGCTAAAAAAATTTATAATTCAAGTAGAGCTCTCTTAATTTCTTTGATCATTTCGGATGTAATCGGAGATGATTTAGATTCTATTGCTTCTGGACCTACGGTACCCGATAAAACTACTTTTAAGGATAGTCTTGAAATTGTTAAAAAATATGGACTTTTAGATAAAATTCCTAACTCAATCAAGGAATATTTAGAAAAAGGGTTATCAGATAAAAAGTTCGAAAATCCAAAGCCCAATGATTTGTGCTTTACTAATGTTCATAATTATTTAATTGGAAGTGTAGATTTTGCTGTAAAAGAAATTAGATCTTTATTAAATAGTAAAGGATTTGAGGCCAACTATTTTTCTAATAGGTTAAAGGGTGAAGCTCGAGAATTTGGAAAAACTCTTCATAATATTATTTCACATCATATAGAAGAATATAAAATTCAAACTAAAACTGAAAAACTGGCGTTAATTGGAACTGGTGAATTGACAGTTACCATTGCTGGAAAGGGTATTGGTGGAAGAAATCAAGAGATGCTACTAAGCTACCTAAATAATGTAAAAAATAGAAAATTTAATTATAATTTCTTGATTATTGGCGCTAATCTTGATGGAATTGAGGGAAACAGCGACGCATGTGGTGCTCTAGTTGATAATATAGTTGTAAAGAATATTAAAGAAGGAGTTATTGATACTAAAAGCTATTTGGATAATAATGATTCTAATAGTTTTTTTAAAAAAATTGGGACTGAGATTATTACAGGTCCAACTGGATGTAATGTAAATGATCTGGTATTAATTCTCATCTCAAGATAACTTTAAACAAAAAGAAAAATGAAAGTAAATAAAATGGTTGGAGTAATTGTTTGCCCCGTTTGTGGTTTTAGCTTCAGAGATTTAAGCGTAAAAAGTAAAAAAGACAAGATTGTATGTCCAATGTGTGGTCATGAATTTAGCAATCCTAACATATTACCCTTTCCTGTAAAAGAAGATGATAAGAAATTTTGGTAATATTGGATAAAACTGCATTTCTGTTGCACACAACTCTCATACTTTATATTGATAAATTTTTTATAGTTTGGCGATCAAATTATTTTATCGATTAATTTATATTAATTGGTAAATAGTTTTCAATTTGAGAAAAACAAATTCTTGGTAAAAAACAATGGCTAAAAAAGATAAGAAAAAGAAAGAAACAAAACCAACAACGCGAATGGGCTGGGATAAAGAAGAAGCTGAAGAAGAAATCGTATCTGAGGGATTGAAAAGAAAAGATATGGATACTGGTCGTGTTGAATTAATAGATCGAGACACTTCGACTCCTGTAATTGAAACTTACGATGAAGACACCGGAAAACTCGAAGGAAGCATTGTATTAAAAAATAGAAATAGAGAAGGTTTATTAGCATTAGTTAAAATTATTGAAGAAGTGGACGTAAAACAAGACCATGATGCTAACATTAATTCATTTACCCACAACGGAAAATTAAATATTGAAAACCCTAGTAATGTTGATAGATTGTGGGATATTGATGTTTCACTTGAAAACATTGGTAGCACTGATTTGAAATCAAAGGATATTTCAATACAAGAATTAGGTACAGAGACACCAGATAATATTAACTCCAGAGAATTTCAAATAACAAGGGATATAAAGAATTTATTGCTTATTAAAGAGTTTATTTGTACACTTCCTAATGCAGATGATGTATTGAATATTAACGACATTGAGAAAGAGTTAGTAAAATTAAAGGATAAAAAAAGCGGAGTTCCCTCTAAACCCTCTAAACCCTCTAAACCCTCCAAAAAAGAACCTGAAACCAAAAAGGAGGAAGAAGAAGAGGAAGAAGATAAGGAAGAAGATAAGGAAGACGATGAAGTAGGTGATACATGGGGGGATGGTGGAACTCTAGTTGAAACAGGATTAGAGTCTTTTGGAATCTCGATTGATAGAGAAAATGTTGTTCACTTCGCAATTGCTCTTAGAAGCTTGTTTGATAAACCTGTATCCAACATTAAAGTCGTAAAAAATATTCCAGATGATTTTAAAAATCCAGTGATTGTAGATACTACTGATGGAAGAGCTAATATTGAAGGAAAGCAAATAGTCTGGACAATGGATAAATTAGCTCCAGAACATACAGTGATGTTGAAATTCACATGCAACATTATGGTTACCGATATTATTAAAAGACGAACGGGAACAATTGAGGTTACTTATCAAAGTGCATCTTCTTTTGCTGAAGGATTAAATATAGGTAAATTTGATGCTTATACTAGAAATAAGTTCTATGTCGATACGGTCGAAAGAGATGAAGAACCAGGTATTTTTGATTGCAAGCTTGTATTTGATAATTCTTCGGAGTTTATCATACAACTCTTCAATGCGGATGTGTATTCCCCAGAGGATGAATCAAAAAAATTTATTGATATTGACCCAAATGATGTACCTTTATTACCAAGTGGCGCTCAATGGCACTCAATAAAGTGGGAATTTCAGAGTGAGGAATATCCTACGTTTAGGAAGAAATTGGAATTTCGAGTAATGCCGGATTTTCAAACAATCGTAAATGGAACCGTTTCTCTTTCAGATGTTATATTAGAAATTGGAAGTATCACTGGAGTAATGTCATATAACTTAACTGAAGTTCCAACTTATCGTCCTAAAGATGTTATCGCCACACTTAAAGTAGTTAATAATGGTTCAGCTCCTCTAAATGAAATAACTGTTGTACAACGTGCTTTCTCAGAAAAATATCAACCACCAAAAGCTAATGAGATAAAGTTAGTATGGGATGGAGAAGAAGTTGAAGTAGCCGCTGCAGCTGTAACTTTTGACGATAAAGAATTCAAGATTGGTCTAAAAGATCTAAAAGACAGTAGCACTGGTATGTTTAAACCAGAATCAACAATGGAATTTGAATATCCTATTCATTGTGTAAATCCTGCACGTGAATCCACTTTTGAAACTGAAATCATATATCTCGCTAATACTTTTCCAATAAGTCAAGAGTTAGAATTCAAACCGGAAGTTCCTGTTATTGAAGCAATGCACATCAGAAGGAAATTTCGTGTTGGTAAAGAGATTGCCACAATTGGAGAGCTTGGACATTACAGAATTACTTTAACGCTTGAAAACATTGGTGAGTCTACATTACATCATTTAGTGCTTTTAGATAAAGTTCCTGATTCGTTTGAATATGGTACTTATTCTATGACACCAGAAATAACAGATGAAGTAGGAGAAGATACCTTAAAATGGGATATTGAAACTTTAGAAGTCGGCGAAAAATTAGAAATCACATATGAAATAACGGGTACAGGTAAATATAGCCCATCTGATGCCCAATTAGCGTTTTAATATAAAATTAATATTTTTTATTTTTTTATTTTTTTTTTTACAATAATAGTTTAATAATCTTACAGATAAGTATTAAATGAATAAACAATGAAATTTAATTTAATTACTATTAATTTCTATAATCATACATAGTTCTGAAAACCTATGTTAAGAAAACGTTATCAGCTAAATTGGATGTTTGAGTGTCCAGATGCCGTATTAACATGTTCTATTTTGAAATGTGAAGATGAAAATTTTCTTGTATTTGGGGGACATGATAAAACTCTTTATCTAATGGATGAGGAAAATAATATACTTGATGAACGAGCTTTTGATGGCTGGTGTCGCTGCACTTATCCAATTGATATAGATGGAGATGGATGTGATGAGATATTAGTAGGAGCTGGCGATGGAAATTTTATGGTTATGAAATTAAATATAGAAAAAAACAAACTGACTGGATTGATGCGGTACAAAGCCTCCAAGAGGATAAATTGCTGTATCGCGGGAGACTTCACTCAAGATGGGAATATTGAAATGATTTTTGGGAGTGAAGATAAAACACTTAAAATTTTCGATGATATTAAAGCAAAAGAGCCAAAATATACATTTTATTATGATTCTTGGGTTACAGCTTGTACATTAGGATATTTAAAATTACCAGATCTCGATGAGCCTATTAACGCATTATTAGTTGGAACTAAAAATGGGTTGGTTCAATTAATTCAATTTAAAGAAAACATGCCAGATATTACTTGGCAGAACAATTTTAATACTCAGATTAATGATATCAAAGTTGGAGATGTTATTAATGATGGATTTAATGAGATCGTATTAGCTACTGATGATTCATTTATTAGGATTTTAAATTGTAAAGGTGAACTTATTAAAGAGATTGAAATTGATGAGGGACGTCCAGTTTCATTATTAATTGAAGATATTGACGGTGATAATGCAAAGGAAATTGTTGCTGGATGTGCAGATGGTTCTTTAAAAGTCTTTCATAATCAATCGTTAAATTCTCAAGATTTTGAGTTAAAATGGAAGACTAAGGTTGCGTCATCGATAAAAAATGTATGCTCTATTTCAGGAAAAGAACAAAATTTAAAGCATATTATATTTGGAGGTTATGATCGTAGAATCAGAAATGTAACTGATTTTGAATGGGGACAAAAAGAAATACTTGATATTCCTCAAAACATTCAAATCCCCAAAACACAAACAAGTAGAAAAGAGGATTTAATTGAGCAAATAGCTCAAATAAAAGATGTTCCAACAAATATAAGAGAATATATTTTTAACAGCTTGCAAGAAAAGGGGCATTTAAAAGATTTAATGAATGAATTATCAGAATTAGGATATTCAGAGGATGAAATATTAGAAGAATTCACACTATTAAAAACGCAAAAGTCAGTTACGTATGAAAAGATTACTTTCCCCGTTTGGAGTCGACCTGAAAAAGAAATAGAGAAAGAAATTCCTGAAGAAATTAAAGCAGAAATTGTAGTTAAGGAACGACCAAAACCTAAAGTCCAACCATTAGTTATTGAAAAACCAGTAGAACCTATAAAGGAAAAATTACGAGCTGCTCTTGAACCCGAAGCGACAAAACCTGTTCCTAAAGAAATAGTGAGTGTTGCGGGGTCATTAGAAGATACAATTTTAGCTTATCTAAAGGAACAAAAAGCTGTTGAAACAAAAGCTCAATTTGTTAATGATATCCAAAAAAAAGGATTCTCTAACACTCAAATTGAAAAAGAAATTACATTACTAAAGGATCAAGGTAAAATTCAATACTCTCGGGCTAAACCGAAGGGTTGGTGTTTAGCTAAATAATTATTCTTGAGTTTTTTTTATAAAAAAATTTAGTAGTGTGTCATTAAAATACTCAAATTGATTTAATTGTGTGAAATCCACTCCATTATATTGTTGAATAAACAATTGAATCACGGGATCAACTTTTTCGAAAAACTTCCTAACAAGTTTATCAGATTTCTTTTTACTCTTATCAACTAGCCCATATAATATAATTGGTTCTTTATCATGATTATCTTCTGATTGGATTTCAGATATTTTAAAGATAAATAGGGTATTCCCTGATTCTAAATATTCTAAAGAACTTTTATTAAATGCAATATCCACGAAAGCATTAATTGCAGAAATAAATGCCCCTCTCAGATCTTTATCCACTCCGCTTTCTTTTTGAACAGGTAATTCTTTAAAAATTTGATTTACAAGTACAAATCCCCGGAATACAAAACCAATTTCGTAAAGTTCCTTCAATTTAGGGTTAGATAATTATTATTTATAATTTAAATACTTAATATTTTTGTTAAGAATTTAATAGTTGTTTTCATATTTAACTTTAAACAATATATATTTACTGTTAAAAAGAACGTGTTAAAACAAGTTATTATCATGAAAGAAAATATTGATAAAAGATTTAATGAAAAAATTAAGGAGCTAAATGTTTTATTACCTAATCTTAAAGAAGGAGTTAATTGTGCTGAATTGACATTAACAAGCGTGTTAGATATTCTAGACCTCGACAATTACACCTTCCATAATTTGGCAATTCCTTTAGCTGGAAGTTTTGGGGGTTATAAATCAAAAAACGGATGGCAGGGAGCATGTGGGGCTGTTTGTGGAGGTTGTTCAGCAATAGGAGTAATATTGGGTGGTCATGAAAGAATGGATAATGGAACTATGTTGACGGCATATTTAAAAGCAGCAAAATTTGCTAGTGAATTTGAAAAAGAATTTGGCTCTGTAGTATGCCCTGAACTCTGTGGTTATGATTTCAGTGAACCTGAAGGTATGACAGAATATCGAAATAGTGAAACTTGGACAAAAATTTGTTATCATTATGTAGTATGGGCTGTAGATCAAGTAGGAAAGCTTACGCGTGAAGAATTAAAAAAAAGCTGGGAATAAAGTATTTTAAAAAAATCTCTAAATACGAAATTTTTAACTTTTTGAAATTATAAGTTTTTTATATAAACATTGGTTTATTACAATTATTCAGAAAAAAAATAAACTAAATATAAAGTTAAGGGACTAATTTTATGAGCGAAGAAGAATCTAGATTTTGCCCCTATTGCGGCATTGAGTTGGAACATCCTTATTGGCAACATATTCAGACAGATCATCCAAATAAATATACTCAAAAAGAAACTTGGATAAAATTATATAAAGATTATGTAGGTTTAGGCATGGATCAAGCGACGTCGTTAATGGTAATATCCGAATTGTTCAATGCAACTCAAGAAGAGATTAAATCTTTCCTAAAAAATGCTAAGACCTTATAATTACTAATTAAAAACTAATTTTTATAATTAAAATAAATAAAGATTTAATAAAATTTTAAATCCTAATTTCTAAAATTTGAATTAAAACTCCTCTTCTTCCTCGTCTTCTTTTAGTAGTCCTGCTTGCTTTAGCATATCTTCTACACTATCACGAGCTTTAATTACTTGTTCATTTTCATTTAAGTTAAGTTTTTCAATTACGTCATCGCTAAATTCCATAAATTTTTCGATAGCACCAGAACTGAACTCTTTTATTTTTTCAGAAGTTTCTTCTATAAAGTCTTTTCCAGATTCACCAAACACTGAACCAACAAATGAAGTAAATTGTTCATTCAGCTTTTCTATGAAGTTTTTTTCTTTTTTTCCTTCTTCACTCATTTACATATAAACCTTTTTAAATAAATTATTTTAAATAATTTTTTAAAATATTAAAATCCATATGCTATATTATATTAACTTTTGTTGTTTCCAACTTTTAAGGTCATCTTTGTTATAACCGAGCAAATCACAGTAAATTTCTTCATTATTTGCTCCAAATTCAGGTCCTGAACTCTCAACAGAGCCTTTAGTGTCAGAAAAATTTATCAAACGATTAGGGATCGTGGCTTTTTCAACACCCCATTTAGAGAAATCAAATTGATCACATAGCATTCCTCTTTCTATAAGATTTGGATGGGCATGAACTTCATCTATTCGTAAAGTCTTACCACAGGGGATTCTTACTGCTTCTAATTGTTTAATTGCTTCATCACGTGTGAATCTTTTACTCCATCCTTCAATTATTTTATCCAATACCTCAATATAATCAAATCTTTTTATAATATTATCGAAACGAGGATCTTTCATTAGTTCTGGTTTTTTTAGCACATTCTCACAGAGATGAATCCATTGTTTTTCTGTTAGTGTAGTTAAGACAATCAATCCATCTTTACAGTGGTATTGATTGTAAATTGGTAAATATTTTGACGCTATATCGATACGTTGAGCTCTTGGAATAAATTCTTTTGCTTGAGCTCTAATATTTATAGAAAACATTATATCATGCATTGAGATATCGATAAATTGTCCTTTCCCAGTTCTTTCTCTATAATAGAGTGCTTGACTTATCCCAATTGCAGCGATATGTCCTGCAGTATAATCTGCTATAGGTAATCTTGGTGGACCTTCCTTAAAGCCCAAAGCATCCAGAATTCCCGCTTCAGCTTGAATAATTATATCAAAAGCTGTTTTCTGAGTATATCGTTCTAATCCTTCGTTCCCATAACCAGAAATCTTTGCGTATATCAACCTAGGATTAATCTCTTTTAAAATATCATATCCTAATCCCCAGTTTTCCATTGTTCCTTGGACAAAATTTTCTATGAGGACATCAGATTTTTTCACTAACTTTTTGAATATCTCTAATGCCTTTTCTTTTCTTAAATCGAGTGAAATAGACTTCTTACCTCTATTTAAAATGGAGAATAACGGAAAGACAGGTTTATCATAAAGAATAAATAATCGGAATGCCTCTCCAAAGGGTGGAGGTTATAGTATAGAATGCGAATTGCATTCAAATTTCTACCTTTATTACTTCTGCCCCTTGGTCAACAAAAAATGTACTTGTCCATGGACCCGAGATAAATTTTACCCCTTAATGCGATATGCGTGTTTTGAAGTGTGAGCAATCAAGGATCCTTAAACCATCAAATATTTTAGGCATAAAAAATCAAATTAAAAATTTTTAAAATACTTTTTTACTTAGATTTCTCTGCTAGAATTTCTATAATTTTAAAAATCAAGCAAAACTTAATTTGTAGAGTTTTTGATTTGAACTCATATCAGTTTTTACATCTTTTACTACTTCAAAAAAATCCTCTGAAAGCCTTTTCATTTCATTTTTCGCAGCATTTGCATGTCCTGATAATACGATTCTCCCAAACTCAGAATTGATAAGTTTAAGAAGCTTTTTTCTTAGTATAGATAAAGGAATCCAAGTAAGTAGCTTAAATTTTTTCGGAAGAATAGGGATACCAAGCTCTTTTAATGCGTTAATATTTTCTCGAAATCCTTGAAGGGCTAATTTAACGAGTTCAATATCTGTTCCGAGCGTTCTATTTTGTTTCTTTGCTGCATCGCTTCCCATGGCTAATGGACTTATAAATGCCATATGGGTTTTTAACCACGCATCAATATCTTCACTAATATCAACTTTGATTCCTGAATTTGTAAAAACGTGTTCAATATTTTTTAATCGATCACTTTTTTTTCCATCAAGCTCCCCTACATATAAAATAGCATCATCTACATAAGCTGCGATAATTTTATAATCTTCTCTATATCCGCCAGGCCCTCCAAACCCAAGGAGAATTCTACTTTTCTCAATATAATCTAAATATTCAGCCGCTCCCGAAGGGTTGTTTCCTGTAAAAATTATGATGGGACTAATATTCTCCTTTAGAATGGGTAAAATCTCACTAACTTGTTGTCGCTGCATAATTACTAAGATAACATCATAAAGATCTTCCTTATTTAATCGCTCTACAACATTGATATCTGTTTTGTATACTTTGTGAAAAATATCATCTTGAATAATAAGTCCATGTTTTTTTAAATCTTCTAGACGTTTTCCTCTCGCAAGAATAGAAACATCATTTCCACTACTTTTAAGCTTATAAGCAAAAATGCTACCTATTACTCCCGCGCCATATACTAATATTTTAATAATTTATCACCAATTAAGTAGAACTTAAAATAGTATTTAAATTTTAGTCATGCCTAAATTATTACAAAAAATGGTTTAAAACTAAGACTATTTTCTTATATTCATTAATATTTCTGAATATAATTAATATTTGTAATTATATCTATCGTTCAAAATAATACATAAGCAAATTATATGACGTGCTTATATACAATGAATTATTCATATCTAATAATTACATTCTATTAAGTAAAATTAACTCCTATTGTTTCGATTTTTGATGATTCTATTTGAAGATTTATTAGCTCTCTTTAAAAAAAGTATATTTTAGATTCAAATTTGGATATGATAATATGTATTAAAAATTTAGGTTTTAAAATCATGTAATATTTATTGATCTAAGGGAATATATATGAATGAGTCTCACTTCTTACATGGATTTTTAAACCCGAAATGCATCGCTATTTATGGAGCTAATAATAAAGGTAATTCTTTAGCTAGCCTTCAGATTATGAATTTAATTAAGTATAGTTATGACGGTAAAGTGTATCCAATACATTTAAAATTAGAATCAGTAATGGGATTTAAGGCGTATAAATCAATTAATGAAGTTCCAGAAATTCCTGATCTTGTAGTGATAGTCCTTCCTGCCAAAGTTGTACCTCAAATTTTTAGGGAATGCGGAAAAAAAGGCGTTAAAAGGATAGTTTTAATTTCAGGAGGTTTTCGTGAATTAATAGGAGATCGTAACAATTCATTAACGCAAGAAATAAACGAGATAGCTAAAGATTATGGAATAAGATTTATTGGTCCTAATTGTTTGGGTGTTTATAATAATTGGTATGGATCAGAAGAAGAAAATAAGTCATTTAATATCTTTATTTGGGAAAACCTCAAGAGAAGTAAATTTTCAATAGCTTCTCAATCGGGTACTCTCTCTTGCCACATTTGGTATGATCCTAAGAATTTAGATTTAGGTTTGAGTAGATCATTATCTGTTGGAAATGAAGCAAACATAGATATTGTAGATTGTTTAGAGTACTATAAGGATGATGAATATACTGAAATAATTGGATTGTATATCGAAGAGATAAAAAGGGGGAAAAAGTTCTTAGAATTAGCTAAAGAAATTACTCCTAAAAAACCAATTATCGCAATTTATGTAGGGGGTTCGAAAGCAGGTAATCGTGCATTGCAAAGTCACACAGGATCTCTAGCAGGACATTCTAAAATATATGAAGGTCTTTTTAAGGAGACTGGTATTATTAAAACTGATTATGTTCAAGAATTTTTAGACATTGCTTTTATTCTTTCAAAAGGGATAATACCTAAAGGAAAGCGACTTGGTATCATAACAAATTCGGGGGGTCCGGGAGCAATGGTCGCTAATAATGCTGAAAAACATGGTTTAATTGTCCCTGAATTTTCTGATTCACTCCAAGAAGAATTAAAGACTACTCTACCTCCAACGGCGAGTTTCAAAAATCCTGTAGATTGTACTTTTGATATGGATCTACCGTATTTTTATATTGCTTTGCCTGAAATTTTAATGAAATCTGGAGAAATCGATGCAATTATTCAATATGGTGTAGTGGGCTTCCAGGAAGTTTTGGATGAATATCTTAAATATGATCAAATCGCAAAAAATGCTGAATTTCAACATCAATCAGAAGAATTCGTTGATAAACTCGCAGAGAAATTACTCCAACCAACTATGAAAAATTGTCAAAAATACTCAATCCCAATATTGTATATCAATCCAATGAATTTTAATGCTCCATGGTCAAAAAAACTAAGGAAAAATGGGACAATGTTATTTACATTATGGGATCGTCCTGTAAATGCCCTAGCCAAAGTTTGCGAATATGTGGAATATAAAAAAAAAAAGAAAATAAAAACCTAAAGAGTTATATAACCTATTCTTCAGTTTTTTGCCTTTCCTTTCTTTCCTTTAAAACTTTATCTCTGACTTTTTGTAATCTTTCCTCTTTCTCCGCCCAAAAATTAGGATTGGCCATATTTGCTTTCATGTTTTCAACCATAATTTCTGCTATTTCTCGAGCTGTTTGGTTTTTTTTTTTATTTTTATTTTCATCTTTTTCGTCTATAAGCAACACCTAATTATTCTTATTTTAATGAATATTATATGATATCATTAATACATATTAGAATCAATAATTTTTTAATTCAATTGTTTGAAATCATATATAAATAGTGAAAATTATGAGTGATAAGCGAAAAAAACTATGGGAACCCTCTAAAAAATGGATTAAAAACGCAGAAGCTACTCGTTTTATCGAGCTTGTTAATAAGGAATACGGTCAAAAGATAAAAGGTGGTAAAGATCTTTATAAATGGTCCGTTGAGAAGATTCCAGATTTTTGGGAGGCTATGTGGAAATTTTCTGGTATTATATCTTCTCAACCATATGATAAAGTTGTTGAAGACTTACGCGTATTTCCCGGAACCAAATGGTTCCCTGGTGCAAAACTAAATTTTGCTGAGAATCTTCTGAAGTATAAAGACGATCAATTAGCTTTTATATTTCAGGGTGAAACAAAAGTATCAAAACAAATGACCTACGCCGAATTAAATAAGATAGTAGCTCGTTTGAGAAAATCTCTCAAAGATATAGGAATTAAGGTCGGTGATCGAGTTGTATCATATATTCCAAATCTAATTGAAACTCCAATTGCAATGTTAGCAACAACAGCTATTGGGGCGATCTGGGCTTCTTGTGGTGCTGAGCTTCAATCTAGTGCCGTTGTTGATAGATTTAGTCAAATTGAACCAAAAGTACTCTTTACTGTTGATGGATACTTTTACAGAGATCAAATTTTTGATATTAGAGATAATATAAAAGAGGTTGTAGAAGCAATACCTTCAATAGAAAAAGTGGTCGTTGTTTCTTACGTCTCTGACGGTAAAGCTGATGTTAATTATATTCCTAAAGCAATAAATTGGGAAGATTTTATTTCTAAAGCTGAAGATCCACCTTTAGAATTTGAACAATTACCTTTTGATCATCCTATCTATATAATGTTCTCTTCAGGAACGACAGGAAAACCAAAATGTATGGTACAGAGTGGTGGTGGGGTTCTTATAAATCATTTAAAGGAACTTATACTTTCTTCTGATTGTAAGAGGAGTGATGTGATAAATTATATTACCGCACCAAGTTGGATGATGTGGAATTGGCTAATTAGTGCTCTAGCAGTAGGAGCAACTATCTTTCTATATGATGGAAATCCACTTTATCCGGATCCTCTTAGATTTTTTGAATTGATAGAAAAATATAAAATTAGCATATTTGGTACTAGTGCTGCCTATATCCATTACTTAATGGGTCTTGGACTTAAACCTGCTGAAAAATATGATTTAAGTTCTTTGAGAGAAATTTCACAAACAGCATCTACACTTTCACCCGAGGGATTTGAATATGTATATAGAGAAATAAAGAAGGACCTTTTTTTCAATTCAATTAGTGGAGGAACCGATATTAATGGATGTTTTGCTGGAGCAATACCTATTCTTCCAGTATATTCTGGCGAATTACAAGGTCGTGCTTTAGCAATGAAAGTTGAGTCATATAGTGGAAAAGCTGAACCAATTGAGGATGAACAAGCTGAGCTTGTTTGTGAGGCACCTGCACCATCAATGCCCACTCATTTCTGGGGCGATGACGAGAATATGACTAAATATAAAGCAGCTTATTTTGATTATTATAAGGATGTTGGGAAAATAGTCTGGAGACACGGAGATTATATAGTAATTCATAGCGATACAGGTGGAATTACCTTCTGGGGGCGTTCTGATGCAGTACTTAAGCCAAGTGGGGTAAGAATCGGAACTGCGGAAATCTATAATGTGGTGGAGCAATTACCAGAGATTGCAGACTCACTAGTCATTGGTCAGAAATGGGAGGGTGATATCCGAATAATAATGTTTGTGCTTTTAAATGAAGGATATGAACTAACCGATGAATTACAAGCAAAAATTCGACAAACCTTACGTGAAAAGACTAGTCCAAGGCATGTACCAAAATTAATCTATGCTGCACCAGAAGATGGCATTCCTTATACCTTTAGCAACAAAAAAGTCGAGATTGCAGTGACCAAAATCATCCATGGCATGCCTGTCGCTAATCGAGGAGCACTCCGGAACCCAACCTCTTTAGATTTCTACATTGAGATGAAGGATAAACTCCAATAATATTTTTTTTCTTCATTTTATCGTGATAACATAGCATATTATAAAAAACTAAAAATCACGGTTATTTTTAGCTCCTTTGTTTATTAATAAGGTTTAGAAACAAAAAAAAAAAGTTCAATAACGTTGATAGAAATAAAAAAATTTTACTTACTATTATTTGCTATTCAAAATATTTTGTACAATTAGGGAATTTATAATCTTATATAGAATTAGTAGCTTCTTTTTTTACCACCGCTTCGGCCTCCACTTCGGCCTCCACTTCGGCTATCACCTCGACCACCACCTCGACCACCACCTCGACCACCACCATAAGATGAGCTTTGTTGGGGAGGGGCTTTTTTAGTGACGACAACGTTACTTGCTTGGGGACCTTTTTGACCTTCTGTTACTTCAAATTCAACTTCATCATTTTCATTTAATGTTTTATATTCATCATGATTTCCAGCTAATGCCGAAAAATGAACAAATACGTCATTTCCTTCTTCAGAATTTATAAATCCAAAGCCTTTTCGGCCATTAAACCACTTTACTGTTCCTTTTACCAATTTTATTACCATATTTTTAATTTTTTAATAAATAATAGTTCTAAGAGAACTAATTCTTATAAGACACTAAAGGAAATAAACTTTTCCGAAGCTCATATTTCAATCACCAAAAGATGGCATTCCATACACCTTTAGCAACAAGAAAGTAGAAATTACGGTTATAAAAATCATTCATGGAATGGCTGTGGCGAATAGAGATGCGATTAGAAATTCAGAATTACTCGATTTCTATGAAAAAATCAAAGAAATATTTAAAAAACAAAAATTAGTATTATTTTTTCTTTTAATTTTATTCGTTCAATACTATTTTGATTAAATTACATTAAAATTATAATAATGTATTGAAAAAAAGAAGGAGTTAATTTTAAAAAATAAATTTTATTAGAAAGCCTATTTTAATCCTAATCCTTTTGCGATTCTATCGCCCCAAGTCGAATCAGCTTTATAAAAATATTGAAGCATTCGTTCCTGAATGGACTTGGGTACGGTTTTTAAGCTATTAACAAGGTTTTGGATTAGACGATCCTGTTCATCAGGGGGCATCAATCTATAGAGATTACCGGGTTGAATAAAATCTGCATCAACTCTTGGTTGATTATATCTATCTGCATCACCCGAAATCTTTAAGGGCGGTTCTTTAAATGCAGGGTCTTCTTTAGGGCCTCCAAAACTATTTGGTTCATAGACCACTGCGTCTCCTGCATTTCCATCAAATCTCATTAAACCATCCCTATGATATGTATTAACTTGTGCTGATTTTGGGCGATTAATAGGCAAACTCTGATAATTAACACCTAATCTGTACCTATGTGCATCGCCATATGAAAATAGTCTTCCTTGAAGCATTTTATCTGGTGAAAAGGAAATACCTGGTACTCTATTCGAGGGATCAAAAGCACATTGTTCGGTTTCTGCAAAATAGTTATCAGGGTTTCTATTTAGCTCCATAATTCCCACTTTAATCAATGGATAATCCTTATGAGGCCATACTTTAGTGAGGTCGAAGGGATTCCATTCATACGTTTCAGCTTCAAGCTCTGGCATGATTTGTACCGATAATTCCCATTTGGGAAAATCTTTTTTCTCAATTCTTTCAAAAAGATCACGAGTTGCCCAATCTGGATCTTTACCTGCAATCTCATCAGCTTCGGCTTGTATGAAACACTTTATTCCTTGCATAGTTTTAAAATGAAATTTAACCCAGAAGCGTTCATCATTTGCATTTATAAAACTATAAGTATGGCTACTATAGCCATTCATATGGGGAAAACCTCTAGGGATACCACGATCAGAAAATAGGATGGTTATTTGATGCAAAGATTCAGGAACTAGAGACCAGAAATCCCACCACATTGTTTGAGATCGAAGGTTTGATTTCGGCATACGTTTCTGTGTGTGGATGAAATCACTGAATTTTAAGGGATCTCTGACAAAAAATACTGGTGTATTATTACCTACTAAATCCCAATTTCCTTCTTCTGTATAAAACTTTATTGCAAAACCTCTAACATCTCTAACTGTATCAGCTGAACCTCTTTCACCTGCAACTGTTGAGAATCGGCCGAATAGATCGGTTTTTTTTCCAATTTTAGAGAAAATTTTGGCTTTTGTATATTTTGTTATATCCCCTGTAACAGTAAAAGTCCCGTAGGCTCCAGCTCCTTTTGCGTGTACTACTCGCTCAGGTATTCGTTCTCTAGCAAATGTAGCTAATTTCTCAATTAGGTGAACATCTTGCATGAGAACAGGACCTCTTTCGCCCACTGTTTCAGAGTTTTGATTATCAGAGACGGGTGCTCCGCCAGCAGTAGTAAGAGTCTTATTTTCTTTTTTTTTATCTACCATATTTATTTACCTTTTTTTACTTTTGTGTAGATCTCATTTTAATCGTTTTTTTGATTATATTTAAGCAGTTTTCTTATAACATATATAGACAGTTAATTAAGAAATATTCCTAATTAGGAATAAATATTAAATAGTAATTATTATTAAAAAAGATTATATTTTTATAATAAAAGCAATTTTATAAGTTTGGCTTTTTATCTATATGTGTTTCAAATAAAAGTGATGTGAATGGATGATCAAGAAATAATTGATCTTTTTAGGGAAAATGAATTTAAAGTTACCGCTCAGCGTTTAGCAATATGCAAATTCATATTTTCAAGAGAAGATCATCCTTCTGCCGATCAAATTTACCAAGAATTAAAAATTGATTATCCTACAATAAGCTTAGGAACAATTTATAAAACATTACATTTATTAAAAGAATTAGGATTAATACAGGAACTAGGTTTCAATGAAGGAAGTATAAGGTATGATCCAGATATGGAACTCCACATAAATATGGTATGTTCTAAGTGTGGAAAAATTTCGGATTACAAAGCTGAAAATGTTAAAAAATTATGGAGTGCTATTATATCAGATCTAGGAATTAAACCTAAAGGACATCGTATTGATATATACTATGAATGCGATGATTGTAAATAAAGTTAGTTGATATAATCCTTTTTATAAGATTATCCATAAAATTAGAAGAAAATTGATTATATTCTACAGAGAATAATTATAAAAAAGCTTAGCCTATTATAAACTAAAAGACCTATACCTTAATTACAGTTTTTATTAAAATAAGATGCTTTTTTGCCCCAAATGTGGAACAAGGAATAAAACTACATATAATTACTGTCATAAATGCGGAACAAAAATTAAATACTCAATCGAAGATATTAAACCAAAAAAAAAGGAAAGACCTGAGTATAAAATAAATGACTTTATTACATTAAAACTTGAACAAAGCAATACAGTAATTTATGTTAAGAATGAGAAATTTCTCCAATGTAAATATTTGTTAATTGAGATTCCAAAAGATAGAATTAGGGATTTCAATGATTTCATGTCAATCGATGATGTAAGCGAAAAACTTGATCACTCTTTAGAATATGACATAAAATTTAATAATTTAGACCCTGAAGTCGAATTCTGGGGGCATTGCTCTAACCTACAAGCATGGTCTGAAAATTTTTATGATACTAGTTTGCTCCACAGTAATTTAGCTTTTCCACTTCTCAAAAAATTAACTGATGTGGGAGATCCTAGGGCAAGACGAGTTTTTAAAGATGAGATTGCTGAGAGACTCACGAATCTTTATACTAACGTTGCTCAATATTTAATTCAAGAAAATTATCTTGAATATTTTAATAAAGAGGAACTTGGATTGTTGATGGAAATACTTTTCGAGCAGATAAAAAAGAGATTTAAAAAGAAACAAAGTTCTAATCTTGAAGATACTGAAATTGAAGCATTATTAAGCATCATTAAAACTAATATAATAAATTCTAAGACATTTTTAATTAATCGTTTAAAACCAGTTGATATTATTAATAAGGAAACTCATATGGGTTTCTACTGCGCAAAACATAGGGTTTTTGCTTTAGGTCTTAATCGATGTGGGTTGAGAGTATTACCTTCTTCGATAGGAAAGTTTGAGTCTTTAGAAGAGTTACATATAACTGAAAATAGACTAAAAGTTCTCCCTGAATCAATAGGAAATTTAAAGACTTTAAGGATATTAAATTTGAGTGATAACCACTTAATTAAACTCCCAAATGAGATTGGAGAACTAACTAATCTTAAAGAATTGCATTTAAATCACAATCTTCTTGAAATTTTACCTGAAACGATTTGCAAATTAAAAGATTTGGAGATTCTTTCAATATGGGGTAATCAACTAAGAGATTTACCCAAATGTATGAATCAAATGGACTCATTAAGAGTATTAGGGTTAGGTTTTAATCAATTGGAAGAATTTCCCGATCTTATTTCTGGATTTAAAAATCTTGAAATTTTGGATTTGAGTAATAATACAATTAAAATTATACCCGAAAGTATCTGCAATTTAAAATCTATAAAAGTTTTATGGTTAAATAATAATCCAGTAAATAAAATCCCAGAAAAGTTGTTAGATCTTCAATCTCTCACAGATTTATACATCGTAAATACCCCAATAGCTATTAGAAAAGACATCGCAATAAATAACATCCTTAAAGGTTTGGAAGTTAAGGATATAAATATATGGAAATGAACTAATATAAATGTTACAATTTGTATTATTTTAGATTAAAAAAAAAAAAAAAGATAAGATTCGATAACAATCGCAAAAACAGATTTTTACTAATTATTATTTATTTCTTATATTATATTTTCCTTTTTGTAGATTTACAAAGTCCTTTTATTTAAAAACGGAGATTCCTTCTGCCGCCTCTATTATATGGATTAGGAGGAGCCTTTTCAGTCACTACAACGTTGCTGGCTTGGGGTCCTTTTTGACCTTCGACAACATCAAACTCAACCTTATCGTTTTCGTTTAAAGTCTTGTATTCGTCATCTCTACCAGATAACGCGGTATAATGAACAAAAATATCACTTCCTTCGTCAGAATTTATAAATCCGAAGCCTTTACGGCTGTTAAACCATTTTACAGTTCCTTTTACCAAATTGTTTCAACTTCAACTAAAATTTTAAAATTTTATGTTCTTTATTTCTAAAGAGCTGTTAAAAAAAAAGAAACCAATAATAATAAATTTTGACTTTTTTGGGACTTCTGGAGAATTTTATTCATTAAATTTTTACTTCTTTTATCGATTAAGTAATTATTAAACATGAGTTTATTATTAGGAATGAGATTCAATATTGATACCATTAGTAAAATTGACCATCATTTTAATAGATTAATGAGAAATAAAAAGTTGTATTAAACCAACAAAAGTTAATTTAATCTGAAAATACTATCAATTTTATTGTGACTAAATCTGAATTTTATGAAATCGTCAATATGGATAACATATGTGTATCAATACAAAACACTAGTCATTTTAGTATTGGGACTTCTCCCTATTATGCGCATCAACATGGACTTGCGATTGATATCTACCAAAATCTGACTATAGATAATTATGAAGTATTTAGCCCCATATCAGGAAAAATATTAAAAGTTAAAACCTTAGCAGCACCAAAACCTAAATTTTTAGATGGAATTGATAAAGATTATCTAATATTAATTAGTAATCCTTCTAATTCTGAATTATTATGGAAATTAATGCATGTTAAACCAGATGTTAAATTAGGGGATCAGATTAGCGTAGGAGATTCATTAGGAAAAACAATTAGAAATGGTTATTTTGCTTATTGGTCAAGTCCTCACATACATCTGGAGATTAGGACCATCAATGATACTATTCGCGCTAGGGGGGGAAAAAACTTTTTATTAGCAGTTGAAAAAGAGGGGATTTCAAAAGAATTCTTTAAAGCCATAGATACAACACAAATTCCCCTCGAGATTCATTCTGTGTATCCTGAAATAATTCTTGCAAGTTTACCGAAACACTTCTATCATAAAATAATTCCAATATATGGAGTTAAAGCAAGAGTAAATAATTTAAATTGTATTTTAGATGGTGGAATTCCTCACTACAAGCTTGGAACCGTCATTTTCCGACAAGAATATAATTCCGACATTTTTCCACCAGTATATTTAGGAATTAACAAGATTGGAACTTTACATGAAATAAATGGTCAGTTTGGATTTTTTAAGTTTGACTCTATTAAGTTTTTTCTTAATGATAAAGAAATTAGAGGAATTTCTCTCTATTTAGCGAATTTCTTGCCTTTAATAAAGATTATCCCTTATAATAAAAATGAATTTTCTTTTAAACCAAAATCAACTCAAAATTTAAGTATTATTGTAGAAGAAAACTATTAGAAATTTTTAGAGGTTATCATTAAAATCCTCAATAGCTTCAAACATGGCAACTATGTTTTGTGGTGGTACATCTGGTAGAATATTATGAACTGTATTCCAGACATATCCTCCTCCAGGAAAGAAAATTTCAAGCAATTCTAATACATGCTTTTTAACTTCTTCGGGACTTTTTCTATTGATAACATTACGCGTATCAGCACCACCACCCCAAAATGTAATTTCATCACCAAAATTTTCCTTTAGAAATTTGGGTGCCATATCTCTTGCGTTAATTTGTACAGGATTGAGAATATCTATCCCTGTGTCGATTAAATCTGGTATTAAAGGTACAATAGAGCCACAGGAATGATAGAAAATTTTCATTGTACTTTTTTTCTTAATAAAATCGCAAATCTCTGTAATTCTGGGTTTGAAAATTTCTCGAAAAATCTTGGGACTAATAAAAGGACCCTTGTTTTCGCCAAGATCATCACCAATTTTTATTATATCTATTATATCTCCCACATAACCACATATTACATTGAGTGAGTTAAAAAAGAACTCCAATATAAAATCAAGAAACTTTTCAACTTTAGACGTATTTCTTACTAAATCAATTAAAAATCTATCCAGTCTTCTAAATGAGCTCGCTAATTCAAATGATGTACTGCCTAAATTGAGTGCAATTACTTTATTTGATTCTTCTTTTAACGTAATAGCATTTTTTCTTAAAGTTTTCCAAAATTTCTTTTGACCAATATTACTAAATGGAGGTGTTACCTGAGCCACCCAAGGATTTTTCGAAGCCATTTTTTGAAATTCACTGTATGTTTCAGGATAATTTTCTAAACATGGATAATAAGTTTGATCAAAAACTAATGCATCCTTCGTCATCCTAGCAATTACTGTACCATCACGGTGGAGAACATCGTAGGAATCGTCAGGATTATGCCTTGGTTGAAACCAATTTGGGAACTGTAGATTATATCCATTTATATATATGTCACACCAATCCTCATCTTTAGTGTTAAAAGTACTTCCAACATCTAAAATGTCTACTTTAAATAAATCGAGTACATTTTTCTCGGGAACAGCCAATTGTTGCATCAGATCATAAACCCTAATATGCCCTGAGTTCATTCCCAGATAATGCTTTAAGTTATGATATGCAATTGCCGAAATTCCTGTTACTGGTAAAGCGCCAAGATCAATCGGTACTCTGTCAGGTTCTTTATGGTTTATACTTGCGAGTACACGTTCTCGAGAATTCATATTAAAACTACTTTAGATTGTTAATTGATGTTTTTAGTACACTTTCAAATTTAGCACAGATAAAATCAGCATCTTCTTCAGTAATATTGAGTGGAGGCTTTATTTTTATTAAATTTCTCTTTAACAACTTTCCTGTTCCACTTAAATAGGGCATACTTGGTCCAAAAAGTATATTTTGTCTTACACCCTCATGAAGCATATCTTCCATCAGCTCTGTAAAAGGTTCTCTTGATTTTTGATCTTTAACCAACTCAATTCCTATGAATAATCCTGGACCACGAATATCACCCATTACATCATATTTCTCTTGAAGTTCTTTTAATTGTTTAGTGATTTGCTTCCCTCTTTCTTCACAATTCTCTCCAATCTTTGCTCTTTCAATAACCATGATAGCAGCAAGACCCGCTGTACAACCTATTGGCGTATTACAAAATGTAGTATGATCTTCTGTTGGGCCAAATCGTTTTTTTATTTTATTTGAGACAATCATAGCTCCTAAAGGAAAACCTCCTCCAATAGCTTTTGTGAAGCACATCATATCAGGGGATACATCAATTCCGAGTTCCTTTTCATATTTTTCTGTTAAAGTAAAATATTTCCCTGTCCTGTACACACCTGTTTGCGATTCATCATATATTATGAAGATCTTTTCTTGTTCACAAACTTCTCTTAATTTAACAAGAAAATCTGGTGGAAATGGGACATGACCTCCTGCTGCCTGCCAAGGTTCCAATATAACTCCTGCTAATTTTCTTGAAGTTAGACCCATTAAATATTCTTTAACTAAATTAAAGCACTCTAAATTACATTTAGGATCTTGTTTACCATATAATCCATTTTTATAATTCCATAAACATCGATAACAATAAGGTTGTGGAACTCGCGTAAAAAAATCGACGCCAAATGGTCTAAATCTTGTTATTGTATGGAAAGGTTGAGATGCTGTTATCATAGCTAAGGTATTTCCGTGGTAGCCACCTCGGAAGGTTAGGAAATGATCTCCACCTTTAGATGCCACTAAAGCGAATTTTACAGCTGCTTCAACTGCTAAACTCCCACCTTCATTATTTATTTTAACTCTTCCTCCTTTCAATCTACCAGGACATAATTCAGATAATTTATTGATAAACTTAGCACGGGAGGGAAATACACCTTCCGATTTAATATGAGTAAATCTTTTCATTTGTTCTGCCACAGCATAATTTACATCGGGATGAGCAAATCCTAATGCTAATGACCAATATTGAGCAGTGCAATCAAACTTTTCAGATTGTTCTCCCGTTTTAAAGTCCTTTACAACAACCCAAGGGGACCCTGGTTCTTTAGCTTCAATGAACACATTATTATCATAATAATTGTCTAATAAATGTTTATCAAATAATAATAATTCTTCTTCATTTACTCCACCTGAGATAGCACTTAATTCCTCTTTACTTAACACTTTTGGGTTAAATTCAACCATATAAATTCACAATTATTTTATTTTGATTTAAATCTATATAATAAACAGAAAGATTAAAAGTTTTAATACTTTTAAATAGAAATTTTGAGTAGTAAGGTAATAGTTAATTTATTTTTCCCATTTTAAGAGAAATTCTTTAGCTTTCTTCACTGTACTTGGACTACTACTAACTAATTGTTTTTTGACAAATTCGATAATTGTGTTTTTATCCTTTATATCTTCAAAATATTCACTAAAACTTTCAATAATGTCTCCTTTTATTAAGTCTTTGCGACTTGGGCTATGTTGAGTATCATCAATACTTAGCAAAACTGCTGTTATTTTAGATTTTAATGAGAGTTTAGCAGTAGCAATTCTCCCTGCATAAATTGCTAACTTTCTAGAAACAATAACACTTTTATCATCAATAAGCTTAAAAAAATCTTCAAAAATTTCTTCAAATCTATTTTTTTCATCTATTGTAGTTAAATTTGAAATTGTAGAGATTGCAATCGATTTTTGATAAGCATTTTTGCTTTTGAGTAAATCAACAAAAAAATTCCATTCAGGATAAATAATTTTAGGATTCTCCTTGCTTAGAATTTCTAAAGCGATCGCATTTGGATATCTCACTGAATCTTCTTTAGCCAGAATTCCTTTTAACACTTTAGAAAGATAATTTTTTTCTTCTAATACTCTCCTTACAATATTTTCTGCTTTGATTTCAGCATTTTTTTTCGTTATTGACATAGGTAATAAAATTTGAATTTTATTAAAAAGGATTATGTAGTTATGAATTTTAGATTTGTATTATTTTTCTGAAGAAAGACTATTTACTCTTTATTTTGTGTAATTCATGGAAGAGTAAAATAAAAAGTGGAACCTTTATAAATTTAACAATTTACATTATTTTCTAAAAACGAGTTATTGCATTAGAATTAAATGCAATATCTATCTTCGTCTAATTTAGATTAATAAACTATGATTTCAGGACTTGCAAATATTTTAATATAAAAAAGTATATACTCTTTATAAGAATGATTTCAAATAAGACTGCGTTGAAGATGAATTTAATAGAAAAAATATCATTAGTCGATTTACTCGCAGTTTTATTATTATCTTGAGCGAATCAAATCCTCATGCTCTTTTTCTTTTACTTTTTCCACGGATTTGTTCGCTTGGTTGGTAAATTTAACTGAAAAAGATCATGAGTGGTTTTTCACTCAAATAAGAATTTAACTTGAAGTAAAGCAGAAAAAACCACGAATGTGTTAAAAGAAATGTATATTCCACTAGAAATTGAAAAGAAATGGCAAGATAGATGGGAGCAAGCAAAAATATTCGAAGCAAATCCAGATAAGAAACGAAAGAAAATTTTTATTACCTCTCCTTATCCATATGCCTCAGGTCCTACTCATATAGGGCATGGGAGAAGTTTTATTAACGGAGATATATTTGCAAGATATTATCGGGCGAAAGGATATAATGTGTTATATCCTATGGCATTTCATATAACTGGTACTCCAGTTTTAGCAATTTCTTCTTCTATAGAAAGAGGGGTTCAAATACAAATAACAAGGATGAAAGAATACGTATTATTACATACTAAAGATCAGAAAAAAGTAGATGAAATCGTTAATAGTTTTGTAGATCCTTGGAATATTGTAAAATACTTTTCTAATACTATTAAAATGGATTTTAAATCAATTGGTATGAGTTTGGACTGGAGAAGAGAATTTACAACTGGAGATAAAATCTATAATAAATTCATCGAATGGCAATATTATCATTTAAATGAAAAGGGATATATTGAAAAAGGTGAATATCCAATTTTATATTGCCCACGAGATAAGAACGCTGTAGGCGAGGACGATATTGCTAATGGGGATGAGTTAGACCTTAATATTAATGAATTTATTTGTATAAAATTTCCTTTTGAAGATGGTTTTCTCGTGGCTTCTACACTAAGACCAGAAACAATCTATGGAGTTACAAATATATGGATAAAACCCAATGGAGATTATATTAAGGCATCTATAAATGAGGAGATATGGTTTATCTCCGAGGAAGCAACCCATATATTAAAAAGTCAAAACAAAGAGATTGAATTATTAAAAAAGTTTAAAGGAAGTAAAATCATTGGAAAAAAGGCTAGAGATGTTTATGGAATTAAAGAAATTCCAATTTTACCCGGAGATTTTGTTGATACAGCTACAGCTACCGGTGTGGTTTATTCAGTTCCAGCCCACGCTCCTTATGATTATATAGCTTTAATTGATTTACAAAAAGATACAGATTTAATTGAAGAATTTAATTTAGATAAAAGAGAAACCGAATTAATTTATCCAATTCAAATTATTGAATTAAAAGGGTTCAAAGATTTTCCCGCAAAAATATATTGTGAGAAATATAATGTTGAATCTCAAATAGACAAAGAAAAACTAGATTTAGCAACAAGTGAAAATTATAAAGCTGAATTTTATAATGGATTTCTTAATGATAAATGTGGTAAATACCAGGGAATGAAGGTTAGTGAAGCTGCCAAACAAGTTGTAGAAGATTTAATCGAAGAGAATAGAGCGGATAAATTATTTATTCCAGTTACTAAAAATCTTAAATGCAAATGTGGAGCAAACATTATAGTCTCCATTTTAAAAGATCAGTGGTTTCTGAATTTTAATGCAGGAGAATGGAAGAAAAAAGCATTTAAGTGCCTTAATAACATGAAAATTATTCCTCATAAATATCGATTAAATTTTGAAAATGTTTTTAATTGGCTTGAAAAAAGACCCTGCGCAAGAAAGAGGGGTATTGGGACAAAATTGCCATTCAATAAGGAGTGGATAATAGAATCTCTATCCGATTCGACAATATATATGGCATTTTATACAATTTCATATAAAATAAGAAAATATCAAATTAAACCCAAACAATTAATTCCAGAATTTTTTAATTTTGTATTCTTAGAGAAAGGAGATATGACTGCACTATCAAAAAAAATCAATATTGAAGAGAAAATCCTTAAAGAGATGCAGGAGGAGTTCCAATATTGGTATCCAGTTGACCATCGACATACTGCAATAATGCACATTTCCAATCATTTGAGTTTTTATATATTTCATCATGTTGCTATCTTCCCAGAGAAACATTGGCCAAAACTTATTAGTCTTATCGAACCCGTCAATGTAGAAGGGCAGAAAATGGGTAAATCAAAAGGCAATGTGGTTCCTTTAGCAGATATTCAAAAAAGATATTCTGCTGATCTATTTAGATTTTATATCTCTCATGGTGCGGATTTCGGTGTTTATATGGATTTTCGAGAAAAAGAAATAGAAACGGTTAAAAATCATATATTCAAATTTTATACCTTTATTTCTGATAGAATTGAGCAATCAGAAAATATTGAAGCTAAATTTGAAACTATTAACTCTAAATATTCAAGAGTGATGCTCTCTAAAATTGTCAAGAAATTTGTTGAAGCTCAAACGTCTTTAGAAGAATACAATATAAGGAGATATCTTCAAACTTCATTTTATGAGGTTTTTAATCTAATGCAGGAATTCTATAGAGATACTGATAATACAGATGATTTTCTAATAGTATTTAAATTGATTTATGAAGATTGGTTAAAAATGCTTTCCTTGACAATGCCTCATTTATGTGAAGAATTATGGGAAATTGCCGGAAATGAAGGATTTATTTCGAAAGTAATATGGAGAGACTTTAATAAACAATATATTAATAGTAACCTTGAACTTGAATTTGATTATATCTCAAATGTTATTGAGGATATTTTCAATATAAAGAAAATCGTAAAATCATTGAAATCTGATGAAATACATTTATACACGGCTCCTATATGGAAGTTTAAAGCTTCAGATTTGATTATATCAAAAAAAGATAATTTTGATGCAATAATGTCCGAGATAAAAAAAGAAAGAGAGTCGATGACTAATGATGAACTTATACCTTTTGTAAAAAGTCAAGTAAAAGAACGGATATGGGAAAAACAATGGCCAAAAGGAGATGAAATTGAATTACTTAATCATTATAAGTCCTATATAGAAAAACGAGTAAATTCCTTGATTGTAATAAATTCTGATTATGATCCAGAACAAAGATCTACAAGAGCAAAACCGTTCAAGCCCGCTCTTTATATAAATAATTAATTTGTTTCTAAATTACTCTATAACTTATTTTTTTCAATTGCTTTTAAAATATTTAAGTGTTTAATAATTTCATTGGTATCAGCTTTTCCTATGCAATAATCCAATTGTTTCGTGAAATATTGATTCAATATTTTCAATTGAGGGCTTGAAATTACAAATTTTGATCCTTCTTCTATTTGCTTGTCGAATAATGTATCCTTTACTTCTTCAATATTCATATTGATGATTTGAAGTGCAATCCACTCAAAAACATCATAAATATTCTCATTTGTTTTTGCTGAAGCTTCCATATAATAGATGTTTAATTCTTTAGCTAGTTCCATACCTTCTTCAGTTGAAACAACTCTTGAAGCATTTAGATCAACTTTATTACCAACCAGAATCAGAATAATATGAGGTAATGCGACTTTTGTGATGATATCATACCATTTCTTAACATGCTCAAAAGATGTTCTATTTGTTATGTCAAAAACTATGATTCCTGCGCGAGAATCTGTTAAATAATCTGGCCATAATCGTTCAAATTGACTTTGTCCTGCTAAATCCCATATCATAAATCTGACAGTAGTCCCCAATTCTTTAAATCCACATTCTTTCTTAGAAATATAAGTACCTATGGTTGCTTTATAATCAATTTTAAATATTCCATGAACGTATCTTTGGGCCATACTGGTTTTTCCAACTTTATTATCTCCGATCAGAGAAAGTTTATAGACATACTCAGGTGAGTGAGGCTTACTTTGGTAATATTCCATTTTTCGCCTAATTTTTTCAAGTTCAGTATCTCTTTTTACTTTCGGAATTACAGGACTAACTGGTAATTCTCCATCGATAATCCTTGATACTTTATCAGCAGTTAAATAAGTATATGGAAATACATCATCAACTAAAGCAGTATGATTGAGTATAGAAACTAAAACATAATCAGATCCGGATTCACAAAAAATGAATCTATATTTATCTGTATCAAAAGTTCCCGCACCAAAGGTTCCAAGATCAAAGTCTTGAGTTAATTTTTTTAGCACTACTTCAACCAAAGAACTAAATGCCCCAATAAACTTTTTTTCCTCTAATTTATTAGAATCTCTTGTTAAAATGTCAACTACTAACCCATCACGCCCCACTACAAGAACAGAAACTAAAATTTCTCCTACTTCTTGCATATACCATTTAAATAGGGTTCTTAATTTGGCTTTATCTATATATGTCATTAGGTGTCAAATATATATGATTATTAAGATTATATTACATTTTTTTTGATCATAACAGAATAATAGAGTTTGAATATTTGAATTCTTTTAAACAAAAAATATTTTCAAAAATACTGTGTTAATTAAGGAATAGTATGATTTCCTCAAGAATCCCTTCAATGCCAATATTCTTACTGAGTAACTTTATAGTGGAATTTAAATCTTCCTCAGAGAAATAATTCAATTCCCATCCCGTCATTAACATAATCGGAATTTTTGGGAATCTCTTTTTGACAATTTTAGATAATTCAATACCTGACATCAAAGGCATGCGAATGTCACTTACAATTAGGAAAATCCTCCCTTCTTTCTCGAATATTAAAAGATTGAAGATTTTTAACCAATACTTATTTAAATAAACTTATAATTATTAAATATGTGGTGAAAATAGTAAAAAACCTTCAAATTGTAATAATTTCGACAGTTATCTTAAGTTCAGTAATTATAGGAACTTCAATTGGTTTTTTTATCTGGTCTAATACCCATATTTCTAAATCGAATTGTGATGGAAGAATATGTGTTGATTTTTCAGTAGATTATTGCAGTGAACGCGGGGTACCAGATGATATCGAGATTACCGTTATAAATAGGGTTGTTATCTTTAATCAAAATCTTTTGAGTTACTGTGGACCACCATTATGGGATCCTAATTATTTCAGAATGGAATTATCTTTTACTAATACAAATCTAATAATAAGAGAGATCTTGACTACAGACTGGGCGACCCGTTGTGTTTGTCCGTATAATATTACAGGAACAATCTCAATATTACCATTTGGAAGGTATAATTTAACTTTCATATTTGATTGCCGATATATAAATCAGGTTCACACATTAAAGTCATTTGAACTCAATATTGAATAAGAGATTATCAATTTAGATTTCTCTTTTTAATTCAAAATAAAATTCATTAATTAAACTTCATTTGATTTTATAAAAATTGAAAAAATTGAGTTCTTATGGCAGAACCATAATAGATTAATTGAATTATAACTTGTAAAAATACTTAAATAATTAATAATAAATATGGTCTTTTATGTATTTTTAGTATTATCTCCATGAAGATCTTTATTATCTTTATAAATCTTATAAGAAATTATTTTTAAGATCTCATAAAATAATAAAATTTACCTAAACAGCATTCTTATAGAAAATGAAATTAGTGCAATTAAGACATTTAATTTTAAGTAGAATTCTGGATACTTATTAATTAAACTAGCAAAAAAAACTCAAATTGATGAATTATGAGAAATTTTAATTATTATCATCCAACTCGGATTCAGTTTGGTTGGGGGCGTATAAATGAGATTGGAAAGATAGTAAAAAGAAATGGTACTAGATGTTTATTAGTTACCGTTAAACCATTTACTCCAATGGGAGAATTATTTGCAAAAGTGAACCAGCTCTGCCAAGAAGAGGGAGTAGAAGTAATTCATTACGATGGTGCTATTCCAGAACCCACCGATGAATGTGTAGACAACGGTTCTGAGATTGCACAAGAATATAAAGTAGACGTAATCCTAGGAGTAGGGGGAGGCTCAAGTATTGACACCGCAAAAGCTATTGCTGTAGGTGCTACGCATGAAGGGGACATCTGGGATTATAGAATTGGTCAAAAGCGAATTAACAGTAAAAACATTCTTCCTATTATTGCAGTACCAACTACAGGCGGTACAGGGGCAGAAGTGACTAATATGGCAGTAATAAAAAGTGCTAGAGATAAGATTAAATCTGCTATAGCTAGTTGGAATCTAACTCCTGGTATTGCACTTGTCGATCCTGAACTTACGTTGACAGTTCCACCACAAATTACAGCTTCTACTGGATTTGATGCATTTACTCATTCATTTGAAACCTTTATAAACAAAGACTCATCAGAATTTATAGATCTCTACGCTCTGCAGGCATTAAAAAAAGTAATCAAATATCTACCAATTGCTATTAAAGATGGTACCAATAAGGAAGCGAGGGAAGCTCTTTCATTTGCCGCTACACTGGGGGGTCTCTGCATTTCGAATATAGGAACTACACTCCCTCATGGAATAGCAATGGCTCTGGGGGGTCATGCTTCTGGTATCAGTCACGGTGAGGGACTCGCGATATTTTATCCCGAAGTTAATCGTTGGACCTGGAGACATGCAATCGAGAAATACGCTATCGTTGGACGTTTATTTAACCCTGCTTTAGAAAAAAGTTCTGATGAAACAGCTGCTAAAAATTGTTGTAATGAAATTGATTCATTCTTAAAAAAAATTGGATTATGGATAAGTTTAGAAGATAAAGCAGTATCTAAAGATAAAATCAAAGCGATAGCTGACGATACCCTTAAACTACGTAATTATACACTTCATCCAAAAATAGCTAATTTTGAAGAAATTTCTAATTTGATAGAGAAAAGTTTTAGAAGAAATTAATAAATCTCAAAATTTTTTTTTTAATCCTCAAGAATTAATTTAGGGAATAAGACATTAATTGTTTCAGATCTAGGCTAGACAATTAGTACTTATAACTTAATTTAAATATTTATTATTCAGAATGACATAAGAATATATTATAATATGGTGAAAATGTATGGAAAAAGTAGCGATAATTGGAGTTGGACATACAAAATTTGGACGATTACCGGATAAAGGACTCCTTGATTTAATGTCTGAAGCTTCCTTAGAGGCAATCGAAGATTCAAATACTAATGATAACGATTTTGATTCTGTATATGTTGGTGCCATG
>Ga0307426_1000020_pt1 | contig 76434 bp, 71 predicted proteins | sample SalMarWE160340MG_FD_202165 | JGI IMG/M metagenome (GOLD analysis project Ga0307426, IMG submission 202165) | Salt marsh sediment microbial communities from the Plum Island Ecosystem LTER, Massachusetts, United States - WE1603-40 | ecosystem: Environmental > Aquatic > Marine > Intertidal zone >... | reverse complement strand
TGTCTTTAAATCAAATGTTTTTAAAATTGCAGTCATTTTTCACTTCTTTAATCGTTCACATCTGTTCAAATTTTTAATTTGTTTTAATACTGATTTAGGTAAATTATTTTCATTTCCTTCTTTTAACGCAAGTATTTTAGTTATAATGAGAAGTTCACTTTGTTCAAATCCTTCGATATTTGTCCAACCCGCTGATTCTCCTGCTTCAATACAAATAAAAAAAGGAGCTTTTTTGAATTTTAAGCATCTGTTATCCCGGCATTTTTCACATATTTTAGGATAATAATATACATTACCATTTTTAAGATAAATTGAAAAGTTGCCAAGTTCCTTATTTTTAACTCGAATCCAATTATCAGATTCAATATGAACTTTCAAGTTCAAGGTTAAAATATATTTTATCAATTGTTCTGTATTTATTGCTCGAATAATATTTGTATTACGTCGTTCAGGTTCATAATAGTCATTACATTCATCAGTGACGTCAGAATGATCGAAAAGGAGATTTAAAGGAATAAAGTCTATGATATAAACATTTTCCATTTCTTTATATTTATTTCTCTTTAAAAAAATTGAACATATTTGATCCAGAATGTCTAAAGGCTCAGATATTTCATTAATATAAACATTATTTGATTTTATAATTGAATCAAAATCATCATTCTTTAAATGCCTATTAATAATTTCTTCTCTAGTAAAATGTTCAAGGATTATGCAAAAAATTATAGTAATTGATGGTATTCGTGCTTGGATTTCATTAAAATAATATAAAATTTGATCCACTTTTGTTTCAGAAATGAAAATTATTATAGCTTCTGCCCCATTATAAAAAATAGTTCGCAAATAAGCTCTCTGTTGTCTACAATCAATATTCCATAAAAGAAATTCAAATTTTTCATATTTTTTAAATGAAAAATCAATTTTGCTAATATTTACGCCTATATTTTGTTTATTTTCTAAAGGTAAGGAATTTGAACTCAATTTTTTTTGAAACTCATCTTTATAATTTTCAGTCCCTCCTAAAATACAAATTTTCTTTTTTATTAGGGGATTTCTTAAGAGTGGCGTTTCTAAAGAGTTCATTTTATTATCCGCTAAATAATAATGAATTTAGGCTAAATCTATTAAATAATAAATTTATTTATGAATTTTAATTTATCTATCTAGATTTTAACTATTCGAACTTTTTGAATCAATTATGAGTAAGAAATTAGAAGAATTCCTTAAAAAAATACACGATCCAAAATCTAAAATTCCTGTTTATGCAACGATAATAATAAAACCTGGGAAAAAGCTCTTAGACTTTAAAATTAAAAAAGAAGAAGCCAATATCTTAAAAGTAATCGCCCACGAAGAGAAAAAAACTGGATGGTTTTTACATTCTGTGCATATTCCTCTTAAAAATTTAGGTTTATCTTATGAGTCCAAAGATAAAGAAATATTAGAATATCTATCTGATCCAAATAAAATCACAAGTAGTAGACCAACTAAAGAATATATAGAAGATCTTTTAAGGAAATATTTAGATATTTTACCAGAAAAGAAGAAACATTATTTCAGAACTGAAAGATTTAAGAAAAAGAAAGAATTTAGAACTGGCGCTCAGATGAAAGGTTTTTGACTATTTTATTTTAGATCCAGGTGGAACTGGTTTTCTTTCATCAATTTTTAATAGAAAGGGTTCATTATTGAGATCAGCAGCGAGTAGCATTCCCTGGCTTTGAATACCCATAATATTTCGAGGTTTTAAATTTGTTAAAATCACTATTTTTTCATTAATTAACTCCTCTGTCGAGTAAAACGGAGCGATCCCAGTCACAATTTGTTTTAGATCTTTCCCTCCACAATCTACCATTAATTTATAGAGGTTTTTTGATTTGGGTACTTTTGTACAATTTTTGACTAATCCTACTCTAATATCGAGTTTTGAGAAATCTTCATAGTTAATTTCCATAAAATCTTCAACCTCTTAACGGCATTCCATTTAAATTTACATATTCATTAGTTTTCATTTTCCTCTCTCGATAAGGATTTTTAATATTTTGTACTTTTCGCCCAAAGGTTAAATATCCAGTATGACCAACCATTCTCACTTCTGGACGTGTAGCATTTTCTTTTACTTGGATTTTTCTTTTTATTAGTTCATACGTATTTACCTCAATAAAATCATTCTTGTTCATCATTGACACCGTTTTTTTAACTTGCTCAATGGTTGGAGAAAAAGATACTAAAGTGCCACTAAATCTTAAATAATTTTTAACTCTTTCGATAGCATCCCAAGGAGTAGCTAGATCTAAAACAATTGCATCAACATTCTTATGGTTTAAATCTTCACTTATCAGATCTCCATATTTAATTGTTACGATATCTTTTAACTTTGCTTTAAGAATATTTACCGTTGCTCTTTTAAGTGATTTTTCACTAATATCATAAGAGTAGATGTGCCCATTTGGGCGAACATAATTACCTAGAATGCATGTAAGAGCTCCAGAACCGCATCCTGCTTCAACAACTATACTTCCAGGTCCGATTCCTGAATAGAGTAGAATCATTCCAGCATCTTCAGGATAAATAATTTGAGTTTTTCGAGCCATATGAAGAACATAATCAGAGGGCAAGGGTTTTAATACAAAAAATTTATAGCCTTGTGTTTCAAGAGGTTTCGAAAAAATTGCGGAACCAAATACTTTTCCGATTACATCATCAAACTCAATGATTCCTTTATGTGAGTGGAATTTTTCACCAGATTTCACTTGAATAAGCCATCGTCGTTTTTCGTCAAGAATCAAAAAGATTAAATCGTTTTCTTTAATTATTTCGGAGCTCATTTTAAATGCAATCTCTTTTTATTTCTAAAGTATCTAAATCGTTAGTTGGTTATAAGAAGACTTTCTTTTATTATTAATTTATTTACAAAAAATATATAAAAAATCTACAACTCTCATTTATATTAAACTTATAAAAAATCTTTTTTATAAATACTCTTTAATGAATTAATTTATGAGTAGAGAGAGACCCCATAACGCTCAAACATCTCGAACTTCTTTTAGAGACCTTCAGTCCCAAATAGAGGATTTACGGCAAAAGAGAGATGAATTAAATCAAAAAACAAAACAATTTATAAATGATCTCCAAGATATTGAGGTAGAAATTGCAAATTCTCTAAAAATCGCAAAGGAACAATACAAAAAGAAAAGAGATTACTGGAATGATAAGGTAAAAAAATTAAAAGAAAAAAAAATTGAGTATAAGACATTATTAGATACCTTAATAGAAGAAAAAAACACTTTACAAAAACCTGAAGCAAAAAATAAAGGTAAGAAACAAATTCTTTCAATGAAACAAATTGAGCGAAAAATTGATAATTTGGAGAGAAGAATTGAAACGGAAAAACTTGATATTACTGAGGAAAATACCATAATTGATAAAATAAGAGAATTAGCAGAAACGAAACAAGAATTTTTATCTGAACACAAAAACAGTGATATTTTTAAAATTGAGAGGAAAATTGAAATTGTTAAGATTAATTTGAATAAGATCTATGAACAATTAAATAAATGGTCTGATAAATCTCAAGAAAATCATGCTAAAATGCTACAAGAGTTTCAAAACGTCGATAAATTAAAGGAAGATAAGAAAAAACTCGAAGAAGAATTAATTGAAAACAAAAAAACAGCTGATCGATATCATGAACAATACTTAAAAGTAATGAACCAAAGAAAGAAATCATACAAGGGGAAGAAACCATATAGACATAACCAAAAACCAGCTCCAAAATTCAACCAAATATCAAAAAAAAATGAAATGATTGAAAAGATTAAACAGGATAAATTAGCTACAGCAATAGAAAAGCAAAAAGCAGGGAAAAAATTAAACTTATTTGAAGCTAGATTAATTCTGGAACAATCTAAAGATTAAGAACTCCTTTTAAAGCTATAATGAAATTTTGTGTCAACCTGAAGTAGTCTTTAGGAGTAATAATATATTTAAAGAAATTTTATTAAAAAATTAAGAAATCTGAATAAGGTTTTAAAAAAATTGTAGATTTATTACTTTAATAATATTTAAAATTAATGGAAAAAAAGATTAAATTTGAAGAAAAAAGTAGCTGAAATCAGAACTCTTTTACAGGAACATCATGATTGGTTCCAAAAATCCATTCCTCTAATCGCTTCTGAAAATATTACTAGTCCCGCTGTGGATGAAGCCTGTGTTTCCGATTTTTCACATCGATATGCAGAAGGCTGGAGCGGCCAGAGAGTTTATGCTGGGTGCACTTATATAGATCAAATAGAAGATATTTGCATGGAACTTACAAAAGAATATTTTAATTGCTTACATGCTGATGTACGACCAGTATCTGGAGTTGTAGCAAACTTAGTTATGTATAATGCATTTACTTCAGATAATAACGGTAAGATGTGTTGTATGTCTATTGTTCGTGGTGGTCATATTTCACATGGACCAAGATTCGCAAAAAGTGGTAGAGAAATTTTTGGTACAGCTGGTACAACTAGAGGAATAAATGTAGAATATTTAGCTTTTGATAATGATGAAATGAACTTAGATATTGATGCTTCTGCAAAAATTATAAGAGAATTTGAGCCTGAATTAGTTTTATTTGGTGGTTCAGTATTTTTATTCCCACACCCCGTTAAAGAACTTGGTGAAGTTGCGAAAGAAGTGGGGGCATATATTGGTTATGATGCTGCCCACGTTGCTGGATTGATTGGTTCTGGGTATTTTCAAGATCCTTTAAGAGAAGGAGCAGATGTTATGACGATGAGTACACATAAAACACTTCCAGGACCTCAACATGGTACATTAGTATCGAATAGAGAAGATTTAGTTGAAACATTGAGATCTTGTGCTTTTCCGGCTTTATTATCTAATCATCATCTACACAATGTTGCTGGATTGGGTATTGCATTAGCAGAAATGCTAGAATTTGGAAAGGAATACCATAAAAATGTTATTGAAAATGCCAAAGCTCTTGGACAAGCTTTATCTGATATTGGTTTGAAAGTACTAATGGAACATAAAGGATTTACTGAATCTCATCAGATTGTGGTTGATATTACTGCATTTGAGAAAACTCTTGGATTGGGCGGAGACATTGAGAAAATTCTAGAAGGCGCTAACATAATCCTCAATCGTAATCTTTTGCCTAATGACATCGCTGAAGGTAGACATTACCAAAATCCAGGCGGTTTGAGAATCGGGACCTCTGAAATAACTCGACTTGGTATGAAAAAAAATGAAATGGTTGATATTGCTGATTTCTTTAAAAAACTACTAATTGAAAAAAAGGACCCTAAAAAGATAAGAAATGACGTGGCTGAATTTAGACAGGGTTTCCAAGAAATAAAATATTGTTTTCAGACTCCAAACAAAGCATATGAATATTTGAAGTTTTACTAATATTATTTATTCTTATTTTATCATTGGAATAATAAAACTTATCTTATACGATTCATTTAAGACTTATTATAATTTAGAATTAATGAAAGTCATGAGTCTTGAAGTTCTGGAAAAAAACCAAAGGAAACTCATATTCGTGGTAGATGGGATCTCTGTTGAAATGGCCAATGCAATTCGCAGAATTATAATTTCTGAGATACCCGTTATGGCTGTAGATGAAGTTATTATTTTAAAAAATGATTCGCCTTTATACGATGAAATAATAGCCCATAGGCTTTCAATGATGCCTTTAACTACCGATTTAGAAACATATAAACTTCCACGAGAGTGCGAATGCGGGGGATATGGGTGTCCCCTTTGTCAAGTTTCTTTAACTTGTGAAGTTACTAACACAACCAATACACCCTTACAAATATATTCAGGAAATTTGAATTCAAACGATCCTAAAATTATTCCCGTTAATCCAAAGATTCCACTAGTAAAAATAGATAAAAATGATAGAGTAATAATCGAGGCGTATTCTATATTAGGAATAGCTAAAGATCATGTTAAATGGCAAGCTGTTTCAAATATTTTTTACAGATTTTATCCTGAAATAGATTTTGATAATAGCAAATGTATTAAATGCCCAGATAAATGTTTAGTATCGAGATTATGTCCTGAAAAATTATATGATTTCTCAAATAAAAAAAAGCCCGTGTTAGTAGAAGATTATTGGAAAACATGCACATTATGCAATTCATGTCAGAATGAATGTCCAGAACAAGCTATAAAAGTAAGCTGGAAAGATAATACTTATATCTTCTCAATTGAAAGTGATGGAGTTCTTCCATTTGAGACAATTATCAAGAAAACGTTTGAGATCTTCTTAGAGAAAATTGATGAATTTGTTGAAAAACTTGAAGGCGCAGAGATAGAATCGTAATTTATCAAAAAATTATTAAAATATTATAAATTTAAGATATCAGATAAAATAAAATAAGAGTAGTAGCTTTCTAATGTCTCATAAAGTAACTGGACCAAGCAATTATTATATTAGAAAACTCATAAGAGATTTGTGGAAATCCAAGATAAAAATATGGAGAAAGATTTCCCGTAAGTTAAGTGGTTCAAGAAAAAATAGAATTAAAGCAAATTTATATCGTATTAATAAGAAGACAAATAAAGATGATATCATTGTTATTCCCGGAAAAGTTTTAGGTATGGGAGAATTAGAGCATACTCTTACTATTGCATGCTTAGAATATTCAAAGTCAGCGAAAAAAAAAATTGAATCATCTGGAAGCACATTAGTATCGATTGAAGAATTATTAGAACAAAACCCTAAAGGTAGTGGAGTTAAGGTTTTTTTTTAAAATAAGTAAGATCTTATAAGTAGTGAAAATCTTATGGTTATTGAATATCAATTATTTGATGCATCAAACAACATATTAGGGCGTTTCTGTAGTCATATTGCTAAAAAAGCTCTATTGGGGGAGTACATAGTAATTATTAACGCAAAAGATGCTATTATTAGTGGAACAAAAAGGGCTATTCATGAAAAGTATTTAGCAAAACTTAATATTTCAACAGCAACCAATCCACGTAAAGGACCATTTCATGAAAGAAGACCAGATACTTTTATGAGAAGAGTTATAAAGCAAATGCTACCGAGAAAGAAATTACGAGGAAAGGAAGCTCTTAAAAGAGTTCATGTTTATATATCGGATATTCCAGAACGATTTAAAAGTAGGTATCAAAAATTGGTGCTTAATAATATAAATAATGTGAGTAAACAGAGACTTTCATATTATAACAGGTATATTACCTTAGAAAATTTATGCCAACGAATTGGTTGGAAAAAAAATGAGGTTGAGGTTTAATAAATGTCGATGAAAGTAATTCAGTCATCAGGAAAAAGGAAAACTGCTATTGCTAGAGCTGTTTTAAGGCATCCCGCAAAAGGTCAAATAAAGATTAATAATGTACCTTTAAATTTATATGAACCAGAAATAGCTCGATTAAGGATTCAAGAAGTCCTTGAAATAATAAACCATCCAAAAGTTGAAAAATGCGATATTACAATTAATGTGAAGGGTGGCGGAAAGAGTGGTCAAACTGATGCCGTACGTATGGCAATTGCTAAATCAATATATAAATTAATTGGCACAAAAACGATTGAAAGAACCTTCAGAGAATATGATGATTCCTTATTGAGTGGAGATTCGAGAAGAACAGAGCCGAAGAAATTCGGAGGGAAGAAAGCTAGATCACGACGACAGAAAAGTTTCAGATAGATTTTTAAAAAATTTTAAAGTATCTCAATTTGCGCTCCTAATTCTTTTAAGTCTTCATAAAAGGAAGGATATGAATCTTTCACAATATTACTATTTTGAATAGAAGAACTAGACTCAGCATATAAAGCAGCAATGCTGCAAGCCATCGCAATTCTGTGATCATTATTGTGATTGATCTCTGTTCCAAATAATTCATCACTATGAAAAATAGTTAACTTATCCTCTTCTTCAATAACTTCAACACCCATATTCCTTAATTCTCGAGCCATGACGGATATTCTATCAGTTTCTTTTAATCGCAAATTAGAAGCATTATATAAAATTGTTTTTCCTTCTGCAAAAGCACCTATAACAGATAAAATTGGAAATAAATCAGGAATATCAATGCAGTTAATTTCAATACCTTTTAAAGGGTAAGTATTTATATCTCCATTTACGACAACCCGATCTTTTTCTTCGTCAAAAATAATATTTGCTCCCATTTCCTTTAGGATCTCAAGAATTTTTTTATCTGGTTGGTAATTCTTAAGGTTTAAGTTATTAACAATTATAGATGAAGATTTACGTGATAAAACCGCAGCTGCTAAAATAAATGCTGCCGAAGAAAAATCTCCTGGAACAGTATATGATTGGGATCTATAAGTTTGTTCATTTGTTATATAAAACTTACCTGTTTCGAAATTAGCTTGAATATTAATTCCAAACAATTGTAATATTTCTATAGTCATATCTATATACGATTTAGAGGATAATGAGGTGATTAATTCAATTTCAATAAAGTCTTTATCTTTGCATTTTAATAAAGGACATAACATTAGTAAAGCAGTAATAAATTGCGAACTTATATCCCCTGGAATCTTAATTTTATTACATAAAACTTTTTTACGTGCAATTTTAAGTTTATCATCTGTTAATTTGAATGTTCCTCCTAGTTGTTCAAGCGCTTTGAGAAGTGGAAGAATTGGTCGTTTAAGCTTAAAAAATTCTCCCTTTAGGGTTAAACCTTTCTCGAGTAGTAAAGCTAAAGCGCTGAAAATCCTAATGGTTGTTCCAGAATTTCTGCAATCTATAGGTTTTTTAGGAGATCTGTAGACGCCTTTATCGCGCTTAACAATATAAGTATTATCACTTTTTTTAAGAGTTCTAACGCCTAATAATTGTAATAAATTAATAGTAACTGCCACATCTCCAGACACTAAGGGATTTTTGATTATTGAAATACTATCAGCTAGACTTGCGGAAATAAAAGCTCTATGCGAATAGCTTTTAGATCCAGGTGCTGTGATTTCACCATTTAAACCATTAGCGATTGGATTAATTTTAAGATTCATTAAATAATAAATAGAAACTTATAGATATAATATTAATTAAATAATCATGTAAGACTATTGTATAATAAATCCTTAGAAAATGAGAAAATTATGGATAATTCTTTTGGTACTATATTTAGAATAACATCCTTTGGAGAAAGTCATGGAGAAATAGTGGGAATTATTTTAGATGGTGTACCAGCGGGATTAAATTTTGATTTAGATTTTATACAAAACGAGCTTAACAGAAGAAAACCCGGTCAATCACCCGTAACTACTAATCGTCTAGAGCAGGATCGAGTTAGAGCTTTATCTGGTATATTCAATAATAAAACCACTGGAGCACCAATTTGCTTATTAATTGAAAATAAAGACGTAGATTCATCATTATATACAAAATATAAAAATTACTTAAGACCATCACATATAGATTATACTGCATTAACCAAATATGGCGGATTTTCCGATTTTCGAGGATCTGGGCGATTTTCTGGAAGAATCACAGCAGGATTTGTAATGGCAGGTGCAGTAGCAAAACAAATTTTAGAAAAATATGATATTTTTGTATTCGCTTATACCAAGAGTATTGGAAATATAAGGGATGAAGAAAAATATCTTTTAGGGGCGTTTAAAGACTTAGTTGAAATTAGGGAGAAATCTCTTGTAAGATCTATTAACCCAGAGAAAGCAAAATTAATGGAAGAATTAATTGAGAAGGTAAAAAATCAAAAGGATTCTATTGGAGGAACTATAAAATGTGTTGTATCTAATTTTCCTGAAGGAAAAGGCGGCCCAATTTTTAATAGTCTCGAGTCAAATATAAGTAAAGCTATTTTTGCAATTCCCGCAATAAAGGGTATAGAATTTGGTGCTGGTTTTAAAGCAAGTAGGATGAAAGGTTCTGAACATAATGACCCATGGATTCTTAAGGATGGAAGAATCCAAACAAGTAAAAATGATGCTGGTGGAATAATCGGGGGAATCTCAACAGGAATGCCGATTGAATTTACGGTTGCAGTTAAACCAACTGCTTCAATAGGGATTCCTCAGAAAACAGTTAACATTGAAAAAATGGAGAATGTAGAAGTAGAATTTTCTGGTCGTCATGATCCATGTATAGTGCCTAGGATCGTTTCAGTAATAGAAGCTATGACTGCGAACGTTTTACTTGATTGTTTGTTAATTGAAGGATATATTCCTCGGATTATAGATTCCTAGAAGAAAAAGAATAGTTCTATCATAGTTGGTGTGATCCACGTGAAAATCTAAAATAAATATTAAAAAGTATTAATAATAATTAGAGTATAATAAGAAGTGAATTAGTATGAAAGCACCTGTACAAGAAAAATTTATTAATGATATCATTAAAATAATAGACAGATGGTCTTTTGATCAATGTGCTTTTTGTGAAGATGGGATAATGGTATCAATTGAAGGAATGGTTGACTTTAAATGCAGTAAATGCGGAAGCACCATGAATCCTCTTAAATATTTAGGACAAATTGCTAAAATAGTTTATAATTTTAGGGAACAAAACCCAAATCTCAATGTAGATAATGAGATTGAAAAATCACTTCCATAATTAGGAAATAATTAATTAAATTAGGTATTAAATATTATCAAACTCAATTCTTCAATTATTATGAGAAATTCTTAGGTATTTAAAATGGAATTACCGATTAGTGCTGTTTTAATAGGAGCAGGGAGAAGAGGTCTTCAAATTTATGGAAACTACGCTCTAAGATTTAAAAATAAATTAAATTTTGTAGCTATTGCAGAACCAATAAAATCTAGACGTGTAAAATTTGCTTATTTACACGGAATTCCCTCAAATCGATGCTATAAAAGCTGGGAAGATTTATTTTCAGAGGATAAATTAGCAGATGTTGCATTTATTTGTACACAAGATCAAATGCATACTGACCCATGCCTACTAGCATTAGAAAAAGGTTATCACGTGCTTTTAGAAAAACCCATGGCTCATAGATTAGAAGATTGTATAAAAATCGTGAAAAAAGTAGAAGAGACTGGAAAGATTTTAGGTGTGAGCCATGTATTAAGATATACTGGGTTTTTCTCGACAATATATGAAATGATTCAAAAAGGGCTCTTGGGAGATATTATAAATATTACTCATAGAGAAAACGTGATGTGGTACCACTATGCGCATAGTTATGTCAGAGGTCCTTGGGCGAATGTAGATAAATCATCTCCAATGATTTTAACAAAATGTTGCCATGATCTTGATTTACTTTATTATATGGTGGGCTCACTTCCTAAAAAGATAAGCTCTTTTGGAAATTTAATACATTTCAAATCAGAAAACGCACCGAAAGGAGCTCCAGAATTTTGTTTAGATGGTTGTCCTATTAAAGATAAATGTTTATATTATGCCCTTAGAACATATATTGACATTATACCACAAATTCAGATGATTGAAAAAAGTGATAACAAATTTCTAAAGATATTAGGAAGGTTAAGAAAGAATCATGTGAATTTTTTAACCTATATTTCAAAGATAATACCTCTATTTAAAGAATTAAGGTATTATGGAGATTTTCCGATTTATTATCTATATACAGATCAAAAAGAAGATTATTCAGATGAAGTAAAAGTTAGTATTCTGAAAAAAAGTCCCTACGGCAGATGTGTATATAAATGCGATAATAACGTGGTTGATCATCAAGTAGTAAATATTGAATTCGAAAATGGAGTTACAGCTAATTTGACAATGCATGGTTTCAGTGAACAAGAGGGTCGCACTTTAAGAATTGACGGAACAAAAGCAACATTAAAAGGAGAATTTCATATAAGTGGTGAGAAAATCTTTTATTATGATCATTTTTCTGGAAAAGAAAAACTTGTATATAAAAAAAAATTGACACGTGAATCCGGAGAGCATGGTGTAGGAGATTTTGAACTAGTAAACGCTTACATTGATTCCCTCATCAGTAAAGAAAAAACTCAACCATTAACAAATGCAAGAGAATGCCTTGAAAGTCATTTAATGGCTTTTGCTGCTAATGAATCTCGAATAAAAGGAACTGTGATTGATATGGATGAATTTCGCAAGAAATCAAACATTCTTTGAATAAATTACTAAAAATAAATAATAAAAAAGTGAATAAGAATATAGATAATTTATTATTATTAATTTCATAAAATATCTTATAATTAAAACCATATTTTGGATAGTTAAAATAGAATGGATAAAAAAATAGATACTTCTCAACAATTTATCGAATTCTATAAAAAAAAGGGGGATTATTTAGTATCTCTTTCAGAAAATCATTTTAAAAACGTAGAATATCGTAAATGCCTTGAATTATTAAATCAAGCTTATGGTATGTACATGAAAGGAAATTACACAGAACTTGCTGAAAAAACAAAACAAAGATTCTTAGAAATCAAAGGAAAATACTTTAAAAAATAAAACTACTAATCAAAATCTAAAGTATTACCTAGTTTATACTCAATATCTTCAATATGAGAACCTTGCCAAAATATTTTTTTACATTGAAGATTTAAACATTGATAAAATTCATCATAATTGTTATATGTTTCTACTAAAACAAGCTTTTTTATCGAATTCTTATTTTCCACTCTTTGTAGCTGTGAATTACAGATTGAACATCTCGCCCGTTTAAGACTAAATTTAAATTTTAAATCACACTGTCTATTGAGTTGCTTTAAGTAGTTATATATACCTTCTCCCCTGAGAAAAATACTCTTCTCTGTGTAATGCTTATATAAACCATAGTCTTTTGTAATAATAATCCTTTCATTTCTTTTAGCATACTCTATTAATTTTTCATCTGGAACTGGATCAAGTTGAAAATAGTCTATTAAATCATTGGCATAAATTGTGTCAAAACCAAATATTCTTAGGAAACGTGTTAACTTGCCTAACATTGCATCGGCTAAAAATTTCATATTTATGATGATAAGCTTTTATTATGGAGTGCTAGGATAGATATATTTAAAGTATCTAATAAATTATATAACAGAGATTTAATCAAAATAAAAACTATATGGGTTTAAATGGAAGCTAAGGAGTTAATGGAAAAAGCTACAAGATTTCATGGACATATTTGTCCAGGTTTAGCGATTGGTGTTTTAGCTGCTAAGCATGTTTTAGAGCATGGATATAATTATTCTCCAAATGAAGAGTTAGTTGCTGTCGTCGAGAATGATAACTGTAGCGTTGATGCACTCCAAGTGATTTTGGGTACAACATATGGGAAGGGGAATCTTGTCCATCAAGATTATGGGAAGAATAATTATTACTTCTATGATAGAAGAACCCAAAAAGGTATAAAATTAGCAATAAAAAGCAGGGAATTTGGTGAGAAAAAGTTAACAAGAGATGAGAAAATTCAGTTATTGCTAAACTCAAAACCAGAAGATATATTTAATATTGATGAAATTGAATTTAATCCTCCAGGATTAGCTCAAATTGAGGAGTCTATTCCATGTGAGATATGTGGAGAACTCACCATGAGTAGTCGACTTATGACATATAATAATTCTGATATATGCATTCCTTGTTATAAAAAATTAAGAGGATAGATAAAAATAAAATATTTTCAAGTTTTAAATTCTAGAGTTTATTTCTCAAATGGTCTTCTAGAATATGGAGATTCTGAATGTTTATTGGTTTTTAATATATAATAATGATGTGTGACAAGATGGATAATCAAAATCCAATGATAATGGATGGTGCTGGTCCTTTTCTTTTTGAAGGAAATAAAGTTGGAATCCTAATGATACATGGTGGTGGTGGTGGAACATGTGCAGATTTAAAGCCTCTAGCAGAAGATTTGCATACAAAAGGAGGTTATACTGTTAAAGTTCCCTTACTTCCTGGATTTGGCACTACCCCTGAAGATTTAAAAACCACTCATATTGATGAATGGAAATCTGCTTTAGAAAAAGAAATTAAGAATTTGAAGGATAAATGTGATAAGATTATTGTAGGAGGCCATTCTATGGGGGGTATTTTAACTTTGATACTAGCAGCAAATCATAATTTAGATGGAATTTTTACAATTAGTACACCAATAGGAATTCAATCATTTCTCTTTAATTTAATTCCAATATTTAAAATTTTTGTGAAATATCACAGCGTTACTTCAGAACAATTCAGAAAAGATACAGATGGAAAATGGGTTGGTTACGATAAGATTCCTGTAAATATTGCGATTAAAATAAAAAATATATTGAAAGAGATGAAAAAATTATTACCCCAAGTAAATTGCCCAGCATTACTATTTCAAGGTCGTTTAGATTCTGTTATTAAAAAAAATAGTATGGATTATATTTTTAGCAAAATCAGTGCAAAAAATAAGAAGAAAATTTGGTTAATGCATAATGATCATCCAATATTAGACAGCCCAGATCATAATGAAATCGTTTCAGAACTTTTTAATTTTATTCAAGATATTTGTCCTTAAATTATATATTTATAAATAAATTACTAAAAATATCAAGAAGTTGACTTTACCAATTTTAAAAAATTAAAATTATGAATGATATATATTTACTAGATAAAATGTCGGGACATTATCTCTTTATTTTTATGAATGCACAAGAAATTCTATTAGAGAAATTGAAGGAAATTGTGATTTTATAATACTTTTAGATAAAAGAGGAATATTCTATGATTAAGAATATAAATAAAGGTCATACTTTATTAATAAAAGGTCCAGCAAGAATAACTTTATTAGAAGGAAAAATTGATGTGTTTGGCAAGATATTTCTTCCAGATAAGAAGAATTCACCATCAAATTCTACAGATGAAAATGCTTTAATTATCCCTAGTGCTCAAATTTATCCCCTATATGCAATAGATACTTCAAAATTAGAAATATATACTAATTTTGAAGATAATCTTAAAGAAATCGAAGAAAATTCGATCTCTCAAAAGTGGATTGAAATTAAAGATTTGATAATAAAAGAAATGAAGCAGAATGTTAATAAACCTTTAAAAATAATGGTTTTAGGAACTAGTAGTGGAAAGACAACGTTTATCAAATATCTAGCAAATAATTTTCTTAAAGAAGAACTAAAAGGGGGATATCTTGATTCTGATTTAGGACAACAAATTATATATATTCCCACAACAATTAATATTGGCACAATTGATGATTACATCATTTCAAGTGAAAATATTAATTCCGAGAAAACTATTTTTATTGGCGCCACTTTCCCTAAAGGAGATAATAAATATATTGTCTCTCTTTCCTGCAAGAATTTAATTTCTGATTATATTACGAAATATAAAGACGTCGACTTTATATTAATTGATACAGATGGTTGGATAAAAACCGAAGCAGGGATTCTCTATAAAAATTTTTTTATTAATACTCTAGATCCAGATGTTTTAATAGTATTTCATAATGATATAATTGAAGAATTAGAAATCATCGAAAAGACATCCTCGAGTTCAAGAAATGATAGAAAAATGTATTTAATTAAAGAGGAGAATAAATATTTCTATGAAAAAGACAAAGATGAGAGACGATTTTTACGTCAAAGTCAATTTTCTAAAAAATTTGAAGAGTTTAGGAAAATATCAATTCCCTTAGACAATATGAAATTTATCAAAACAGAATATGATAAAGAAAAAGCTCAAATTATCGAAAAGGAAATAAATATCGAGGATCTAGTTAATCTACCTTACCATTATGTAATAATAGGTTTAATGACTGAAAAATCAGAGTTGATAGAAGTAGGACTTCTATTTACAGTAAATATTGAAAAAAACTATATTTTATTATTTTCAAACTTTAACTACAAAGAACAACTCAAAGTCAAGAAGATCTTGCTTGGGAGTCTACGATTATCAACCAAAGGCAACCATCAAGGATATTTATATCTCTAATTTTAATTTTATGAATATTTAGTTAATTATTTTCAGTTTTTTTAAATTATTCGAAGACTAATTTTTTTAAATTGTGATATAATTATTTTAATTTATGGAGGAAGATCTTCTCACAAAGTTTCTAAAATTTATGTCCTCAGAAATATCAGATTCAGACTTAGAATTAATCAATTTAGGAAAATCTTTAGGATTAGATTTAGTATCTTTTGTCGATTTAAGGACTTCTCAGGAAGATAGCTTTACTGATGAAGTAAGGAATAGAGCTTTAGAAACGATGAAAAAAAGCAAGGATAATATTTTGAATTGTACTGACTCATTTTATGCAGGGAGTATTGATTTCATGGTATCAGATGAACCTGAAGGGAAAAAATTTTTTCTTTTAGAAACCAATGGAGGATCTCACCGAGGTCTTTCAATTATTACCGAAAAACAACAAGCTTTTTTATATGATGGATATTTAGAAGCTATTAATCAGGCATTAAAAAGAAATAAGAGAAATATCAATAAAGTGCTTGTACTTGTTGGAGTAACTGTTGATGATGGATTGATTCATGAAAAAGTAATAATGATAGAATATTTTAGAAAAAAACTTAAAGCTAATGGACATTCTGTAAAAATTTTTAATACAGATAATTACGATAAAAACTTTAAAGCCGAAGTCGTTTTTTTAATCGCTGATTATAGACATTTATCCACATCTCTTTCATTTTTTAATAATTGGATTAAATATAAAGGGGAAGAGGTCGGTGTTTTAATAGGAGATGGTATTACAAGACGTTTCAAGAGTAAAAATTTCTCAAAATTAATTAAAAATGATTTCCATAAAATAAATTCAATTTTGGTGAATCCTATATTCAAAGTTACTGATGATAAATCTTTAACATATTTAGCAAGCTTTTTGAGTAAAGATATTCTCAAAAAGTATAATCTTAGATATCTTTTATTTATGAAAGCTTATACTGAGAAGGATTTAATAAAAAAGCTCATATATCTCATAAATGAATATAAGAAACCTTTTATTATTAAACCTAGTGGGGGTTCTGGTGGAGCTGGAGTCATTCCCGTTTCTGAGGATGAAGAACCTCTTGATATTAAAAATATTGTTGAAGAAAGTAAAAAGGAATTTTTTGCTAAATTTATGAAAAACCGTGACCCTTTCCCATACACAATTCAAGAGATGGCTGATTTCTCATTAATAGATTGGCGAGGAGGAAAACATACATTTGATTTACGGATCTATTTAGCTCAAAGAGAGGGTGAAGTTATCCCTATTGGGGGGTTAGCTAGAATTGCCCGAGAAGAATTTATTAATAGAAAAAAATTGAATAAACAAGATTTTGTAGTTAATTTGTCTGGTTATGATGGTCAAATTGAAGTAGAGCGCGGAATAGGATTCTCAGAAAAAAACTGTACGCTGTTAAATTTAACTATAGAGGATTTTGTAAATATGTTTTGCATAGGTTGTGTATTATTTACATGTATAGTTAAAAATTATAATAAAATCATCAATTTTTCAGATTGGAATAAAATTATTGCCTAAAATGAATAATAATACGTTAAAGGTATTATTAGATATTTCTAATCGAAAGCTTTTGTATAATAATATCCTAAATGAACTAGAAAAAGTAAAGATTATAAATTTAAGAAATTAAGAGTTGCTCCAACCAAGATACATTCGTTTTTCTTCAATGAATGCCCACCTTTCTTTAATATAAGTATATTCTTCTCTTGAGATTCTAAGATTCTCTTATTTTCTTTAAAATTTTTGAATTTAATTACTCTATCATTTTTACAATGAATTAGCATAACCTTATTAGAAAGTTTTTTCCATTCTTCGATTGTCAACTCTTTTTTTGCATTTTTTATCATTAGAAAAGGTGATAAACGATTGTTTTCTTCTTCATTTGGAAATAATTTTACTCCTTTTAATAAATAACTTAACATAATTATAGGATTATATTTAGAAATATTTTGTTTATAATAAGACATTGAAGAAATTGCTATAATTTTTTCAATTTTTTTATCTAAAATCCCTCCACTTAAGACTGTAATAGCTCCTATGCTAAAACCGATACAACAAATTTTCATACTGGCAAATTCTTCTTGATTTTTAACCCATTCAATTATCTTTTTAAAGTCTTCAATTCTTTTTAAAAATTCACTTCTTTTTCCGGTTTTTTTAGATTTTCCTGTACCTCTAGCATCGTACGTTAATACATTATAACCTTGATAAGCCAATGGAAAATAATAATACTGAAGTGTTTCCTTTGTGTCAGAAAACCCATGACAAATTATAATTATTGCATTTTTTGAATCAATTTTGGCTTGTTCTCGATTTTTTACCAGATTTGCCGATAAAAATCCATCAGAAACATTAATTTTGATATTTGAAACCTCTAAATCCTTGAGAAAAAGTTTTCTCCACCGATCAAACCAGAGATCTCTAAAAGACCAATAAATCTCGAAGGGAGTATACACAATTAAAAATGTTGTTACGGATAATATAAAACAGCTCGAGAAGGCTGTTGTATAGCATGGATTTCCTAACCATATATTTACTTCCCAAATATACCAGCTAAATAATAAATCAATAAAAATTAAAACTGTGCGTTTTAAAGTATTTGAAACCAATTTATTTCACTTCAAAATAAAATTAAAAAGTGAATTACATGATTAAATAATAAAAAAATAAAATAATAATTTTTATGGCATCTTTGGTTTTGGACACCCATAATCATGAGCAACTTTACAATCTGGTTTGCTTCTTAAACCTGGGCAAGGCTTACATTTTACATCTCGCAACAACTTAACAACATCATCAACTTCCATACCGAATTCTTCCTCTTCTGTTTCATCTGCTAACATATCATCTTTAATTTTACTGAGATCATACTCAACATCATTTTCTAAATCATCATTCCAATCGGATAAATCTAAAACTTCATCTCCCTCTTCATCAGCTTTTCCATTTGGAACTTCAAATTCCTCTTCCTCTTCTTCGCTCGGAACAATTTTTTTTTTAGCCATAATTCTCATTCACAATTTTAATTGATTTTTACATATTGATATTTTAAATTATATAATCTTTGTTAAAATTTAATTTTAATTCGATTTTAGTTAAAGAAAAATTAGATAATAATTACAATTTAGCTCAAATTGTTTTTTATTATATCGTCTATCTGATTTAATATATCCATATTATTATAAAGTTGGTTATATAATTTGTTTATTTCAGCTAAAATGTCATCTAATTCATTTAATTGATATAGTTCATAATTTTTTATATCAAATCGGGGAATTAAAAATTTATATGGAACTTTTTGTGGTTCTATTTTTAAATCTAACATTTCTCTTAATATATAATAATCTAAATTAGATTTTAAATAGAAGTCATCAAGATATAATAATTTCACTAAAGAATTACTTAATCTGTTGAAAAAGTTAAAATATCTATTTAGGTCCTTATAATACTTATTTTTAATTCCTTCTAACTCTGGATTATTAACGATTTCAAACCTATGTGCGTTAAAATCATATCTTAATTGTGAGATCAGTTGTAATATTTTTCCCAGTTGCGATAGAAACACAGGAAATTTATTTGGCATTGGTAATCTTTTAATAAAACTACCATTATATCTTAAATAACCACCAGACATATGAAGAGTTCCAAATAAAGATCTAAAGGTTAAATCCATCAATTCTGAATTCATTATTGTTAGAATACAAAACAGTGTATCTCTTTTTATTGAGGGTAAATGAACAAGATATAATCCTGTTACATTCGCAAATAAGCCAGGATCATAAACCCATGTTAAATGTTTATCAATTTCTCTAAAAATTAATTTCTCACTCTTCAATACGACCCAAACTTTTTCGTATTCTTTGTTAAATTGAAAATATGAAACTTTTAAGTTCTTTCCTGCAATTTTAATTGGTTTTTCAAATTTTATGTAATATCTCCCAACATTACCTGTTCCTACTAACAATAAATCTTTATCAGACTTCCTAAAATTTTTTAAATTATTAAGATGTTTAGCCCAATTTAAGAACCCAAATGGTCGATAATATAATTTTAAATCCTTAAAAGTTTTTGAAAAAGGTATAAAATTTGTATACAAATAATTTATTAAATTAAAGTTGCCAAAAATGGGAAATACAAGTGCAGGAATTTTTTTTATTAAGCTTTGAGGTATAAAGTTGGATTTAACTTTAAGATTTTCTAGAAAGTCATTTAGTTTTATGTAATGTTTTATTATGATAATATTATTTTCATTTGGTTGTTCCTTCTTAAAAGATATTATTATTGGATACGCAGCTGTTTTCTTAAAGATGGGTATTGATGAGATATTGATGATTTCTTTAAGCGTAGTATTATTGATAAGTAATTTTCTAATTCGAATACCGTAATCTGCTGATAAAAACTTATTCGTTGTTAGCATAGAGAGGCATCCAGAATTTGATTTCAATAATTCAAATGATTTTTCTATAAAGACTACAGAGAGATCGAATAGTCTATAAGCGGTATTAAATCTTTTAGTTAGCTTTTTTTTAAATTCAATATCTTTTATCTTTTTATTTTCTACATAAGGGGGATTACCAATTATTATATCGAATTTATCAGAGCTAAATTCTAAAAGAAAATCTAAGTTAAATAAATTGAAATTTAGTTCTAATTTCTCAACGATTTGGTCAACATTTTTAAGATTTATACTCTCTAAATAAGAAGTGTCAAATATGACATCATTTTCATTAGAAGACAGAAACCATTTAATTAACCTTAGTTTTGAGATAATAATAGCAGAGTGATCAATTTCAATACCATAAAGATTTTTTTCAATTATTGCTTTTTTTATGTCAAAATCAGAGAAATTTGGCTCTAAAATTCTATGCAATTGATATAATTTTTCAGCTACTGATAGTAAAAATCTCCCAGAGCCACAAGAAGGGTCTAGTATCCTTATATTTTTAATTATTTTAATTAAATTCTCTTTAGTTTTCTGATTTTTAATTACTGAAAGAAATTTTTCTTTCAAATTTGGTTTATCTTTAATTTTTTTATTAAAAGATACATATCTTTCAAAATAGATTCTAAAGATATTAGATACTATGTAATCTACAACTTGGTTTGGAGTATATATTATTCCAAGATTCCGACTCTTATTTTTTTCAAGAAATTTTTCATTTTCAAAACTCTCAATGTGTTTCTCAATATGAGTTACTAATTTATGAATTAACGAATCTTTCATTGAAATTTAACTATATATTTTAAATTCCTTTATTTATAAAAATAAAAGAAACTATAATAAAAATAATAGAGTTATTAAAAATATAATTAAAGGAAAACAATTAGATCAATTTTGAATTTAATTGAAAATTCAGTTTTATCTGAGTTAATAAGCCAACCACAGAAAATCTCTACTTTAAAATTTGATATTATTTCAAATATCTTAAAGATGGCTAAAAATATTTTAGAACAGGAAAATTTACTCTTAGAATTTAGTTTTAAAGAAATTGCTGAGGAAGTTTATGTAATAGGGGATATACATGGAAATTTGGAGACATTAATGAGATTAATTGAAACTATTAATCATAATAACCCGAAAATCGTCATTTTTTTAGGAGATTTTGTCGATCGTGGATCAAAGCAATTTGAATGTTTATTGATCGTTTTAGCGTTGAAGATTCTTTTCTCTTCAAAATATTATTTATTAAGAGGAAATCATGAAAATTTAGAAATAAATGAATACTACGGGTTTTATCAAGATTTTATTTCTAGATTCAATGATCAAAGTAAATTCAAGGAAATTTTAAGTATTTATAATGTATTACCAATATGTGCATTAGTTAATAAAGAAGTATTATGCTTACACGGAGGGATTCCAGAAGATAATGACATTTTAAAGAAACTACAAGGTCAAAAATGCAAAGATTTTAGAGAAGTATTCACTTCAAATGGACAATGGATTTATCAAATTATGTGGAATGACCCTAAATCTGGATTAGAAGGTTTTTCTGACAGTTTTAGGGGTCCAGGAATTAAATTTTTCGGAAATGATATTTTTGAGAATTTTATGAAATATAACAATCTTAAGTACCTAATTAGAGCACATGAATACTTTCCTGAAGGATATCGATGGTTTTTTAATAATAGATTGTTATCTATATTTTCATCAGCAAATTATCGAGGATCTTATTCTCCAAATCCGGCATCTTATGCAATAATTAGAAATAATGAAGTAATTCCAAAATTATTGAGTTAATAATACTATTCTAGATCATAAATTCACTAGTTTAGGAAATTAAATGTTAAATATAAGGGAGTAGCTAACAAAAATACCTTATAGTATCTATGTAATTTGAGAAGCGTCTGGTTTAATAAATAAGAGGTTATTACCTCGAATAAATATCTCGTTATATTTAGCTACAGGCGTCCCTTCTAAAAGTTCGGTTGCGTCTTCTAAAATCATGTTCATGTAAGCGTCAATTTCCTTTAATAATCCCCTATATTCAGTCCCATCTTTTAATCTAAGCAAAATTATAGAACCTTGACTATTTTGTAAAATTTGTAAAGGATTTTTAGATCTCTGTTGATTATTATTTTTACTTGACATTTTTAATACTTATATCAAAAAAATTATTATAGTATTTATTAAAAACATAATTTAAAGATAGAATTTTTTGAATTAAAACCTTACGACATTAAAAACAAGAGTTAAAATTTATTTGGTTATCATCGTTGGAAGAACACTCTAAAAATCAAAATAAAAAGAAAAGCATAATCGAAAAATACAACTCATCATCACATTTTTATGATAAAAGATATAAAGCAATACAAGAAGAAAAATATGAAATTGTATTAAAAAACTACAAAGCAAATGGTAAAATTATTATAGATATGGGTTGTGGTACTGGTTTATTTTTTGAATATATTACAAAATCAATAAAGAAGCAAGAAGAAATAAAGGGTAATTACGTAGCAGTAGATATCTCTTGGAATATGTTATTGAGATTCAAATCCAAGGTTATTAATTATAAATATAAGAAGTATGCTTTAAATTTAATACTTTCAGATATGGAATATTTACCTTTCAGAGAAAATATCTTCGATTCAATTTTTTCACTTACTTCTTTCCAAAATTTACCTCATATTCAAATTGGAATCACAGAATCGTTTAGGGTAAGTAAAAATAATGCTGATTATAATTTTTCAATATTAAAGAAAAAATTAGAATTAGAACTGTTATTAAAAATATTAAAACCCGAGATTAAAGAAATAGAAGTAATAGAAAAAGAAAATCTAGAAGATTTTATAATTCAAGGAAAGTTATTAAAAGATCAATTAAATTAAATTCAGTTTTTATAAAAAGAACTAATAATTTCGTCTATATTACTTTCAATATTAAATTTTTTTTGAAAATAGTTACAGACATTTTCAATATCTCTTTCTAAAAGTGAATTAGCATTAGGATGGTCTGTTGATACCCACTGCAACCAATCAATTATTAGAATGGTTCCTTTTTCATCTAAAACAATATTAAATTCCCCTAAATCTCCATGTATCATTTTTGCTTTTTTATAGATTATTTTAAGTTGCTTTATAATTCTTTTGAAAATTTTCAAAGGATTTTTAATATTTTTTATGTAAATTAATTCTTTTCCTCTCAAATATGACATAATGATTATATGTCTGTTATATCCTATTGGTTTTGGAGTATCCAATTTGAGTTCATATATTTTCTCAAGAGCTTCATACTCTTTTTTGGCAGCAAGTCTATTTACATAAAGCCAAGAGAGGTGTCCTCTTTCTCCAATAATGTCTCTTAATTGTTTGATATTTTTAAAGCTTGTTCTCCCCATACGATAAAATTTAGCAGCATAAACGTTTTCATTATCATCCATACAACCATATACATCTGATTCTTTGCCTTTACCTATTAGAGGCCCCAATTGACTAATTATTTTTTTTTCAACTAAGGCATGTAAAGCAAGTAAATCATATGCCTTAGAATTAAGTGTATAAGCAATTTCATGCTTGGAGGAATCTCTAATTATTAAACCAAGTTTATGAACCTTTTTCAGCCGAAAGAGTGTCTCTTCCATCTTATACCTTGAATAAAATTTAATATTATTTACTGTTACAAATTCTGATCTCTTCATTCCAATTTCAATTGCCATAAGTATTCTGAGATCTTCCTTATCTATTCTAGTAAGAAGTTTTGCGACTTCCACACTTTTTTCAGCTAAAAAATGAATTTTCTATAGGTTTTGAAAAAAGATATTAGTTTATATATATTTGGAATTTCAAAAATCAGTATTGCACTTAAATTTAGTAGTAAAAAGATGATAAGATCATTTTGTGAGATTAAGTAATTAGTTAAGGTTGATCCTACTTGAAATAAAAATAAAAAAATCCCTTGGTTTAAATATAATATTAATCCAACAGAAATAATTACACCAATTAAAGAAAATATAATAACTTGACTTTCATTTTCAACTACTCCTAATACTATATTAATAGAAAAGAAAAGGAGTGAAATAATTGTTAAAATTTTCGAATTATTAATCCAAATATTGTATATTGTATTAGTTACTTGATAGTTTTCATTATATACTGTCCAAAATAAAGATGTAATTAAATTTAAAAAAGATAAGATAGGTAAAATTATGATAGCAATTATTGAAATGCTGTAAATATGTAATGTTGAAAATCTGCTAAATTTCAAAATTCTATCCTTTCCTAATTTTATAGATTCTAATAACGCTTCAAGCTTATTTTGTATCTCATCGGGAAAATTCTTTTTTGCCATAACAATCTGGATTTTTAAAGCGGGGAAGTTAGATATGAATTCTTTAATTTGACTATATCCTTTCCGAAATTTAGCTTTATTACTTTTTGGGCCACTCCAAAGATAGATGATTTCTTTTTCTTCATCCAAAATTGCAAAGATATCGTATGATAAGAGACGAATTTCTTCTTCAATCCATTGAGATTTAGAGTCATCATATATGAATGTTCTCAGCATTATTTATCTTATTATCTTATCTAAAATAAGTTTTTATTTTTTTCTAAAAATAACTTATACAAAAACTCAGAAAAATATAGATTTAGTATTGATAATTCTTTTTAGGTTTAAGTGGTTTTAAGTCTTTTTTGTATTTCTTTCCACATATTAGAGATATAAGTTTCATATATTTTTACTGTCTTTTCATCAATAGATTTAAATCTTTTTTGAACTTTCAAATATTCCGATATTGGTTTCCGCTTTGATGAGTCCAAATATCTTTTACTTGATTTTGATAATTCAAATAGTCCATTAACAACTTCATAGAGAGGCCAAAATCCCGTTTCATTTGCTAATCTTCCAATTAAAATAGTATCTTTTGGCTCATATCCCCAACCGGGAGGACAAGGTGATAGAATATGAATATACTTTGTTCTCTTTATATCTTTAGCCTTTTTAAATTTCTCAAATAAATCAAGTGGGTATGCGGCATTACCTGTAGCTACATAGGGAATTCCATGGGCTTCTAATATTTTCGGCATGTTTTTTTTATGACCTAATTTTCCTTCAGGAGTCGTTGTCGTTTGAACTCCTAGTGGAGTTGACCCACTTCTTTGAACACCTGTATTCATATACGCTTCATTATCATAACATGCATAAATAAAATTAGTTTCTCTTTCTGCCGCACCACTTAGAGCTTGTATACCTATATCTGTTGTACCTCCATCTCCTGCAAAAGCAAGAACCGTAATTTCATCTGCCAAACCTTTATCTTCTAATGAAGCTAATATTCCAGATGCTGAAGCTCCTGTTGTTGCGAATGGTGTGTGATAAACAGAAATTTTCGTGGAGCAAAATCCTTGCATACCATGTAATACTGTTAAACAAGATGCTGGGACAGTTATAATTGTTTTAGGTCCTAAAGCTTTAAGTGCAATTCTATAGATCAACGCCATCCCGCAACCCGCACAAGCACGAGTGCCTGGAAAAATAAATTCTTCTTCGGGAAGATCCATAACACTCACCATATCATCTCATCCTCCTCTAAAATATGTTGATTCGTCATAATCTCTTAATTCCTCTAAGTTCAATCCTAAAAAATCAGTTTTATTAGTAAAAATACCTTTTTTGAATTCATCCAAAGCTTTATGAACACCATTAATTATATGCTCTGTTTTTACATCTCTACCACCTAAACCAACAATGAATCCCTTGATTCTTGGAGGATTTTTAATACCGTAAAGCGCAGATTTTAATTCATAAGATAAGACTCCCTCATATCCATATCCAATATCTCTATCAAAGACTATGATGTTTTTTTTATCTTTGAAAAATTCCCTCAATTCTTCCCATGGATATGGTCTAAATAGTCTAAGACTTACTACTCCAATCTTTAATCCTTCTGCTCTCAGTTTTTTTATAGCAACTCGAGCTTGAGATGCAACTGATCCCATAGCAAAAATGATTGTATCAGCATCTTGAGTTTGAATTGTTTTATATATCCCATTTCCATAAGATCTCCCAAATTTTCTAGCAAATTCATCATGAACCTCTTTAATGATATCAATTGAATTCTCTAATGATTTTTGAAGGGCATATCTATATTCATAATAACCAGGAACTATTCCTTCTGCTCTTTTAATAATGTGAGGTGTGGTTACTGGATCAATTCCTTTTACTTGTGATATATCAGATAAATTAATATGGTGTTTAAGAGGTGGTAAAAAGTCATCAATTTTCTCCTGATTTTCTAATTTAACAGGCATCATTGTATGGCTTAGTATATAACCATCATAAGCAACTATTACGGGTAGAAATACACGAGGATCTTCAGCAATTTTAAATGCTTGAAGATTTGTATCATAGATTTCTTGATTATTTTCACACATAAATTGAATCCACCCAACATCTCTAATTGTTATAAAATCAGAATGGTCGGTCCAGACTGACCATGGTGCTCCAAGCGATCTTGTTGCGAGATTAATTATGATAGGTAATCTATTTCCCGCTGCCCAAGGTAACATTTCATACATTAATTCTAAACCATGAGAAGATGTTGCTGTCCCAACTCTCGAGCCTGTAGCTGAAGCAGCACAACATACTGCTAACGCGGAATGTTCAGACTCTACTTTTACAAAATTAGCTTTTAATTTTCCTTCATGTATAAATTCAGCAATTTTTTCAACCACAGGGCTTTGAGGTGTAATTGGATAAGCAGAAATAACTCCAACTTTAGCTTGTCTAAAGGCATGGGCAGCTGCATGATTTCCAGTTAAAATCTTTATATTCTCATCAATAAGGTTCTTTTTTTCGTTAATCACTGTCATTCAGATTTCACCTCCTCCATTGTTATAGCTTTTACTGGACATTCTTCCATACAAATTCCACATCCCTTACAATATACCAAATCAATTCGAGGGGGAATTGTTCTCGTTACAACAGCCTCTGGGCAATAAAGCCAACAATTAAAGCAGCTAGGTTTTCCAGATTTAACTGGAATGCATTTATTTAAATCGATTATAGGTTTTTTTGCACTCCAAGTTCCAGTTTCACCAGCTTCCCCAATTACTGGTTTTTGAACTGAGCCTAATATTTTTTGATAATCTTTTTTTGAGTCTGTCATTTATACATCAAAAACAGTTATAAGTCAGATTCTGTATGAAATCAAACGCAGATAAGTTTTTAATTCTTATCATTTATAAAAATAAAACTATAAAGTAAATACCACTTAGTTCATTAAAAATGATATTAAAAATATTAACCCAAGTAAGGAATATTAAGTAAAAGATAATATTTACTTTTAAATAAAAAATAAATACTTAATATTTCATTAATTTCATAAAAAAAATAAATACATTTTAAGAGTTTTAACATACCTTCTGAAGATTAATGTTTTTTAGGAATTATAACAAAATAGCTGGTTAAGCCAAAAGTGGAGTTTTCTAAAGATAAATTTGTACAAGTAATTGAGAGCATTAAAGAATGCTACTTTGAAGTCGATTTGAAAGGTAATTTTACATACTTTAACGAATCATTATGCAAAATTACTGGATATTCGAAAGAAGAATTATTTGGTTTAAATTATAAATTTATTGCGGATGAAACAAATAGAAAAAAAGTGTTTGAAGGTTTTAATACAGTTTACAAAACGGGTGAACCTTTAACTGATTTTGAATATCAATTTAAGAATAAAACTGGAGAAAAAATTATTGGTGAAACTTCTGTATATTTAAAATCTGATTCGAAAGGGAATAAAATCGGATTCTATGGGATATTTCGCGACGTTACTAAGAGAAAAGAAGAGGAAGAAAAATTTAGACTTGAATTAGGAAAACTAGTGAATCTAAGGACTCAGGAATTAAGAGAATCTGAAGAAAAGTATCGTTTCATATCTGAAAATGCTATGGATTTAATTTCGATCATTAATATGAATATGAATTTTGAATATGTCAACGAAAAAGTGCATAATAAAATAATGGGATATAAAAAGGAAGAACTTATAGGGAAAAATGCTATCAATTTTATTCATCCAGACGATCGTGAAAAAGTATTTCAGACATTTAAAGAGGCTACAGAAAAGGGTGAAGCTTTTGCAGAGGTGAGAATTAGACATAAAGACGGGTATTATATTTGGGCAGGAAATAATGGATCAATTTATAAAGACAAAGATAGAAAACCAAAATTTCTAATTATAGCAAGAGATATAACAAAACGTAAAAAAGCGGAAATGAAGTTAATGGAATCTGAAGAAAGATATAGTGCTCTCTTCCATTACTCAAATGATGCAATTTTTCTTCATGATTTAGAAGGGAATATTATAGATGTTAATCATAAAGCTTTAGAACAATTTGGGTATACAAGATCAGAGATATTAAAATTAAAAATTTCCGAACTTTATCCAATAGGTGAACTCGAAAAATCAAAAAGAGCTTTTGAAGAAATTTCAAAAAAAGGAATTATAAGGTTTGAAATTAGTTTTAAAAGGAAAAATGGGAAAATATTCCTAGCCGAAGTATCATCAAGTTTAATTGATGTGGGTGGGAAACAATTAATACAAGGTATCGTTCGTGATATTACAGTTCGCATTTTGACAGAAAAAATGTTAAAGGAATCAGAACAAAAATACCATCAATTATTTAATAAGGCTCCTTACCCCATTGGACTATTTGATTTAGAAGGCAATTTAATTGATTGCAATAGTGCTACAAGTAATTTACTTTCAACCCACACATTGGAAGATTATATTAGAAAAAATTATAGAGAATTTTGGTCTTATCATGAGAAAGATAAACCTCTAATTGCTTTATTTAACAATATATTTACTGAAATTATTAAGAATGGAAAAACAATAAATTTTGAATTTCCAATCCATCGAACAATAGGTGAGATAATATGGTGTTATGCTACAGCCTCAAGAATAATAATTGGAAAAAAAGAATTTATACAAATTATATTAATGGATATTTCAGCACAAAAAGAAGCGCAGCAGAGATTAAAAGAATCTGAAGAAAAGTACAGGAACTTAGTAGAGAATGCTCAAGAAGGTGTGTGGGCAGTGGATGAAAATGATGATACAATCTTCGTTAATCCAAAAATATGTGAAATGCTTGGATATACTCGAGATGAGATAATGGGTAAAAATTTATATTTTTTTTTAGAAGACTCAATGATAGATTTGATATCTAGTTATCGTGAAAGACGGGAGAAGGGTTTGAAAGATACATATGAACTTGATTTTATAAAAAAAGATGGAACTCTATTAAGCACAAGTATAAATGCTGCTCCAATTTTGAATGAAAATGGAGAGTTCAAGGGCTCATTTGCATTCATTAATGATATTACAAATAGAAAAATTGCAGAGCAAAAATTAAAAGAATCTGAAGAAAGATATCGGAATTTAATTGAATCTGTACCATTTTCAATTGTTCTAATTGACCAACAAGGAATACTTATTTATTGTAATCCCGCAATTGAAAAGTTACTTGGTTATCGTAGAGACGAATTAATTGGTATTGAATTCAAAAATCTTCCAGCAATTAATCCGAAATATATACCCATATTGCTTAATCGATTCCAAAAAGTTTTGAAGGGTGAGAATCTATCGCCATTGGAGATGGAGTTATATAAGAAGGATGGACAATCAATTTGGATTAGATATCAATCTGCTTTAGTCAAATTAGGCGATAATGTCTTACTACAAACAATTATAACTGACATTACTGAACAAAGAAATGCAGATCTTCTTATCGAAGAAGAAATTATAAAATTAAAAGAGTTAGATCAGATTAGGACGGATTTAATATCTAGAGTTTCACATGAACTGAAAACTCCTCTCGTATCTGTTTGTGGTGCCTCTGAACTTCTTTTAGATGTATATATAGAAGAATTTAAAGGTGATACAAAAGAACTTCTTGAAATGATCGAAAAAGGAGGTAAAAGATTAAAATACTTAGTTGATAATTTGGTTGATATTACAAGAATAGAATACAAAAAATTAGAATTAAAGAAGGATATAAATGACTTCAGTCAAGTAATAAGAGATTGTACGAAAGAACTGAAGTATCTTCTAAAAAAACGAGAATTAAATTTGGAACTTGACCTTATGGATGATTTATTTTTAGAATTTGATAAAATAAGAATTGAACAAGTAATACTAAATCTTTTGTCAAATGCAATAAAAAATACGCCTCCTAATGGAAAAATTATTGTAAAATCTCTAAAAAAAGATAATTGTGCAGAATTAATAATAAGTGATAATGGAATTGGTCTAACTAAAGAAGAAATAAATAAATTATTTACTAGATTTGGTAAGATAGAGAGATACGGAAATGGTTTAGAACATATCGATATTCAAGGAACTGGACTTGGATTATATATTTCAAAAGAAATAATAGATCTTCACGAAGGCCAGATTTGGGCAAAATCTGCCGGGAGGGATAAAGGTAGTACATTTACAATAAAATTGCCAATAAAAATATAAAAATAAATATAATTAAAAGGAGATTATTAAATGACGTATAATAGGGATGAAATACGAGGAACCTATAAGGATTTGTTTGATCGTTCTTTAGATCTAATTTATGTAAATGATTTAACTGGAAATTTTCTAGATGCTAATGATCTTACATTACTAACCTTAGGTTATGAAAGAGAAGAAATACCACATATTAAATTTTTAGATATTCTTGAAGAAGATGATATAGAAAAAGCATATAGAGTCGTGAAAGAATTAATAAAAACGGGAAAACAATCAAAACGCGAGGAATATAAAGTAAAAGTAAAAAATGGCAATTTCATATATATTGAGACTTATGGTATTCCATTAAAAAAAAATAATATAGTTTATGCAATATTAGGATTTGGCAAAAATATTACTGAGCGCAAGAAAGCAGAATTACGATTAAGAGATTCGGAAGAATTTTTTAGAGCGCTCTATAAAGAAGGTCCAACTGCTACTTATACATGGAAAAAAATAAGTAATGATTTTGTGTTCATTGATTTTAATAAAGCTGCTGAAAAATTTACTCATGGTAATGTTGTGAGTATGCTAGGTCATAAGGCTTCTGAGCAATATAAAGACAGACCAGATATTCTAAATGCCTTACATAAATGTTTTAATGAAAAAACAAGCATCTTGAGAGAGATGAAATATCGATTTGAATTTATTAATGAGGAAAAATATCTTTTAGTAAACTATGGCTATGTTGGACCAGATTTAGTTTTAGTTCAAACTGAAGATGTTACTGAAGGAAAAGTATTTGAAGAAAAATTAAAAGAATCTGAGTTAAAATATCGTAATCTAATTGATAATTTGGATGTAGGATTTTATCAAGTTACTATAGATGGTCAAATGCTCAATCATAATCAAGCACATAATATAATTATGGGATATGACCCATCAGAAGATTTGAGAGGTAAAAATGTTAGAGTATTTTGGCAATATCCAGAACAAAGGGATGTTTATTTAAAACATATATTAAAAAATGATATGATGAAAAATTATGAATGTTTAGCATTAACTAAAGATGGAAGAAAAATTGTAGTTGAATTAAACTCTCATTTAATTCGAGATAAAAAGGGAAATCCAATTAGAATTGATGGTACTTTTATTGATATTACAGAAAAATTCATTTTAGAACGTGAATTAAAAGAGTCTGAAGAAAAATTCAGAAATATTGCTGAACAATCATTAATAGGGATAGGAATTTTACAAGATGGAAAGTTTAAATATGTTAATCAAAGATTCGCAGCGATTGGAGGAAGAACTCCAGAAGAAATGAAAGATTGGGGACCGGGAGAATTTCTTGATATGGTTCATCCTGAAGATAAACAAATGGTTGCTGAGCAGGCAAAAAGAAAGCAGAATGGCGAAATGGATGTCATAAATCATTACCAATTTAGAGGTTTTAAAAAGACAGGAGAATTAATTTATGGAGAACTTTTTTCAAAAACTATTAATTATGAAGGAAAATCTGCCGACTTTATTACGATTATTGATATTACTGATAAAGTAGAGGCAGAAAGGAAATTTTTAGAATCTGAAAAGAAATATCGTTATCTTTATGAAAACACACCTTTTTCTACTGTTCTAATAGACTCTAAAGGAAAAATTGTGGAATGTAATCCTCAAACAGAAACTTTGTTTGGATATACAAAAGCAGATTTAGAAGGTAAAAAATTTCATAAGATTTCAGCAATCCATACAGATTATTTAGCAACACTTATGACTCTCTTTAAAAAGTTTATAAAAGGAGAAAAAGTTCATCGAATTGACTTACAAATGTATAAAAAGGATGGGAGTTTAATCTGGGTAAATTTACAAGCATCCTTAATACGCGTAGAAAATGAATACTTTATACAAGCGTTATTCAGCGATATCACAAAACGAAAGCAAGCAGAGTCCCTAATTAATGAAGAAATTGCAAAATTGAAGGAGCTTGACCAGATTAGAAAGAATTTAATATCTAGAGTTGCTCATGAATTAAAAACACCCATTGCAACTGTTTGTGGGGGAGCAGAACTCTTCTCAAGCCTATATAAAAATAAACTAGACAATGAACAATTAGAAATAATTAAATTAATCGAAAAAGGTGGAGATAGATTAAAATATCTAGTAGATAATTTAATTAATATTTCGAGGATGGAATATGACAAATTCAAATTACAAAAACAAAAAATTGATTTATCTGAACTACTTAGAGAATGTTCTAAGGAGATGGAGTATTTTGGAAAAGAGAGAAAAATAACTCTTAAATTAAACATTCTAGATACTTTTTACCTAAATATTGATAAAATTAGAATTGAGCAAGTGATAATGAATTTATTATCTAATGCTATAAAAAATACACCACCTAACGGAATAATCAAGGTTAATTTGGAAAAAAATGATAATCAGGCAATTATAACTATAACAGACACTGGTGTAGGATTAACCAAAGAAGAAATGAAGATTCTTTTTACTAGATTTGGCAAGATTGAAAGGTACGGAAATGAATTAGTATATATGGATATTCGAGGTTCTGGGCTTGGATTATTTATATCAAAAGAAATAGTAGATTTACATGGAGGTAATATTAGAGCACAATCAGAAGGTAGAAATAAGGGTAGTACTTTTATTGTAAAATTACCAGTTAATTAATCATATTCTAATTAAGGAAATCACAAGATTTTAGCTAAATTATAGCCTTGTTCAATTAATTCAAAGTTAAGTCCACCCAATTTTTCTCCCATGCGTTTAACAACAACTGTTTTTAAATTGTCCAAGTTTAAATCTGGTATTGCTTTTAAAAGTAAACCAAGAATAGGAGTATTAATTACTGGATTTCCCTCAATAGTTAGATCTTTCTCTATCGCTAGTTTACTAATATCTGCGGCAACTATTTTGGTATCACTACTTAAGTCAAATTTCTTGACAAAAAATTCAGGATCCTTTTCAGAATTAATAATAAAAAATCCATCTTGCCTAAGAGAAGAGGCAATTTCTTGATTTAAAACTGTCTCGTCAAATATTATCAAAACATTTGGGTTTTCTATTTGAGCTCTATCCCATATAGTATCCGTTCTAGAGAGTTTAGCATACGCTTGAACGGGAGCGCCTCTTCTTTCAGCTCCAAATGAAGGATATGCGTGTACATCAACAAAATTACCACTTAAATAAGCAGCTTCTGCAATTATTTCCACACATGTAACAACTCCCATTCCCCCTCTACCATGGATTGTGATTTCAATATTTTCTGTTTCACTCAAAATATAAAACCCCAGAAAATTAGGTAGATATTATTTATTATGATGTTTATCCAATAATATAAAAATTTTTTTAAATTTCTATTATGAGTATTATTTTTAAATGGAAATTTAATTATCAATTCATTAAAGCAATAATATTAAGAAGTTGTAGATATTATAAATTATCATTAACCCAAAAATGCTCATTTATAAGTCTAGGTGATATAAATATGAAAAATGAAACCGGATATTTTGAAGGACGGGAATTGAAAAAATTATTCTATCAATATTGGGTGCCTGATTCTGGAGAAATTAAAGCTTTTATCATAGCAATTCATGGATGGGGAACTCATTCTGATAGATTAAAAAATCTTGCGGAATATTTCACTGATAAAGGATATGCCATTTATGCATTTGATGTAAGAGGGCATTGGAGGAATGAGGGAGATATTCCAGGACATATAGAGAGCATGGATCATATCCAAAAAGACACACTTCTTTTTATGGACTTAATCCGTGAAATTGCAGGAGAAAAAAAAATATTTTTGATGGGTCATTCTTTTGGAGGTTTAGTAAGTCTAATTTTTGCAATACATCACCCGAAATTATCAGGAGTATTAGTTTCCTCACCACTTTTAGGTATGTTTTTAAAACTATCAATGGGAAAAAAAGTTGTAAAATCACTATCAAAAACTCTTGTTAAATTAGCTCCTAACAAGATATTAGATAATATTATTGATCAGAATCAATTAACAAGTGATTTAAAAATCTTACGACAACATATTGCAGATAAACATAAAACTGAAGTAATTTCAGCCAAATCGGCTACAGAAATTGATAGATTTTCAAAATGGGCGATGGATAATGCATCAAATTTACTATGCCCTGTATTAATAATGCAAGCTGGTGATGATAAGATTATAGATAAAGAAAAGACAAAAGAATTTTTCGAACTAATTGGAAGTAAAGACAAGACTTATCGAGAATATGATGGATTTCTCCATGAGTTATGGAATGAAAAGGGCAGAGCTCAAGTATATCAAGATATGTTTGTATGGCTTGAAAAACATTTATAACACAATAATAAAAAATGTTTTTTAGAACTATTTATTATTAATTGCTAAATTAAAATAATTTTATATGATAATTATGTCAAAATCTAACAAGAAAATCTCAAAAATTCTGGTAATAAGTCTATTAGCATTAATAGTTAGTAATATTCTCGTATTTTTTTTAATAAAACCTTCTTTCGGACAAGCTAGTAATGTAAAAAACATATTACTAATTAGTAAAGGAAACGATGATTTGTTTGTGCAAAGCTTGGGAATAGATGAAGATAACTTTAATATATCCCAAGTTCCTGACAGTGAACCTTTATCATCCATTGGTTCATGGATTGATATTGTTATACTATTCGATGCGCAGTTAAATAGTTTAGAACAAGAAATTATTTCGAATTTTGCTGATGATGGAGGAGGTGTAATAGTTTTTATGGGACAATATTTACACAACAACGCTACTTTGTTAGAAGAATTAGAATTGATTGATAACACAATATTTGAATCAAACAAGGATTTAAACGAAGAGATAATGCTTTCTATTGTTAATGACGCCAGTCATCCAATTTCCAAGAATATAGACTGGAACTCTGCTCCCGAGATGAAGACTGAAAATATGACAATTATTCCAATAGCAAGTTTAAATTCCTCAATTGAAAGAATAGTGGATGTTTATCCTGCATCCAAAAATTTGCAGGTTAACTTATATCGACATCCTTTGATATTAGAAAGGGTAAAAGGAAGTGGAAGGATCATCTTATTTGCGGGATGGTTGGAAAAAGGTGCAAATCTAGATTTTAAAGTATGGCCTTATTTCAATTATCTCTTATATGGATTATCATTTGGGAGTCTAAATTTATCTTTTCACTCATATCCCACTTGGCCTTATTCGCCAGTTCCTCATTTTTTAGAGCAAGTGATTATTGGGATAATTATACTTATACTCGTTATTTTAGCTATTGCTCTATTTATTGTTGTTAAAAGAAAATCTAGAGGTGCTATGGACCAACAAGCAATTGAAGTTTTAAAAATTAGAGCTGAAGAGGAAGAAAGAAAAAGATTAGAGGACGCGAAGGCTTTAGAGAAACAGATAGAAGATCATGTAGATTTAAAAGATGAATGGGAGGTTATTGGAGTTCATAGGCAACTAGGAGGCTTTCTGTTTACACTTTTCCTTGGATTAATTTTAGTTCTACCACAATTATTAGTCTCTAATTTTATAATGCCTCAATTCATACAACCTTATCCACAAGCTGCGGGGTGGTATAATTACGCTTACAATTTCTTTCAAATAATATGGATACTATTTGATTTTGGAACTAGCTATGCATTAGCTAAATATTTCTCCCAATATCGAGTTGATAATCCGGGAAAAGCTATTCACTATATTCAAATTTATGTTTGGTGGCAAATTTTCACAGGAATTATTCAAATATCGATAATAGGATTTATTGGTTCATTTATTTTCCCCTATACTAATCTCGCCCACATGAGCTGGATTTTTATTGTTTACTCTTTTATTCAATATCCAGGAGTGTTTTTAGTATTTATGTATACTTTTCAAGGAATGCAACGCTCAGATTATTATTTAATTCTGTATATTGCTTGGGAAATTGTATTTTTACTGATAGGGCAAGTTGTTTTCTGTTATATAGGTCGTATATGGGGAGCTGCTAATCCAATTTTCGGGGAAGCCTTAGGAGCAGGAATTGGATACGCTATTGCTCGATGTTTTGATTTTTGGATGACATTTTTTATTTCCATTTTAGTCTTTAAGAAACAAGGATTTTCACCAAAAACATGTTTTAGAATTGATTTTTCAAAAGATGAGTTAAAAGAATCATTGCGTTATGGTTCAAAGTTAGGTATTGGAGAAGGTTTTGTACAAATAGGCTGGTTTCTACAAGTTATAATAACATCGATTTTTGTAGCCAACTATTCCAATAACTTGGGTTGGTTCAATTTAGTATGGACGTTAGGGATGGTTGTTCAAATTGTAACTCTTTATTCAAATACACTATTGGGGGCATATAGTGAATCAAGTTCTCATAATAAACAAACATTAACAAAACTATATATATATCAAGCATTTAGATGGGGTAATTATTTTGCTTTCTTCTTAATATCCGTTCTTTTTGCTACGGGAGCGAAATTTTTGATAGGAGCTGCTGGTGAAGAATATGGCGCTCCCGCAGTTAAATTCTTAATACCATTATTATTTTTTCATATTGGGGGTATTTACTCTTGGTTGGTTGATCCTGTATTCCAAGGTACGGGGCATACTGGTTATGCGATGTTAACATGGATTATTGAACAACTAATTCGGGTATTACTTATGTACGTATTTGTAATAATTTTCAGAGATATGGTTTTTGTAATTTTGGCGTATATTCCAGCTGTATTTATTAAGGATATCATTGCATGGTTGATAGTTCGGAAAAAAATTATTAAATTTAAAATATATCCATTTAAAACATTCATTACCCCCGCTATTTCAGCAATTTTGAATTATATTGTTTTATTTTTTGTAGCGGAACTAATCTGGTCAATGCCTTTGGGAGATAAAATTATTAATACTGCGATAATCTTTTTACTAGGTATTTTTGTATTTATATTCTTCTATGCTTTCTTAGATGGCTTTTTAGGCGGTTATGACGATAATACTTTGCAAGAATTTCAAAGAGCAACATTAATGGTAACTGCTCGAGGAATTAGGATCTTTCCAAAAACAATGTGCAAAGCTGCAGAACTAGGAAGCAAAATAAGTCCATTCCATAATAAGTTCAAAATAAAGATATATGAAGAAGCCATGAAAGAGGCATATGATTTAACATTAGAAAAGCAAATTCTAAAGATATAAATTCCTTTTTTTTTAATTTTAACCAATTTATCCGTTTAAAGAAATGAATAAATATACTCTTGTAAAATTCATTGAGAAAGCGATATTAAAAAATTAGCTCTATTAGTTTCTTAGTATTTTGGAAGTCTCTTAAAAATAATAAAAAACCCAACTATCTTCTATATAATTGTTATTAAAAAATTAACAAATGCAATTAATATTAAATTACTGTTATAATAGATTATACTGACTATTAATTTTATTTAACTTTCTATAAGTTGACTATGGAGGAAATAGACCCAAAGAAACTGACTCCTATGTTGAAACATTGGTATTCTATTCGTAAAAGGTTTCCTCCAGAGGATCTCATTGCATATCGAATGGGTGATTTCTATGAATTCTTCTATAATGATGCAGAAAGAATTTCAAAACTTTTAGGAATAACTCTTACGAAAAGAGGAGAGGTTCCTTTAGCAGGAATTCCGCACCATTCGGGTCATAATTATTTTAACAACCTTATGAATCTTGGTGAAACGTTAGTAATAGTCGATCAATTAGAAGATCCTGCTACAGTGAAGGGAAGAATTGTTAAACGAGGAGTGACTCGAATAATTTCACCAGGTACAATAATAGAACCAAATTTGTTAAAATCGAATGAAAATAATTATATTGGGTCAATGGTAAAAGAACGAAATGGATTTGGCGTTGCTTTTACTGATATATCTACAGGAGAATTCGTTGCGACAGAATTTTCATATAAAGAGCAAGATCCGCAGGAAAAATTACTAAGCTTGCTTTCTCAATTTGATCCCGTTGAATTAATTGTTCCTCCCGAATTAAAAAAAGATGAAAGGCTTTTTATACTTTTAACAGATCTAACAAAAGCAATCATAAAAACCTATGAAGATCATGTTTTTTTATATGATGAGGCTTATGCGTTAATTACTCGTCATTTTCAAATAACAAATTTGAAGGGTTTTGGTCTAGAAGAGAAAGAGATGGCAATTCAAGCTATTGGTGGGTTATTAGCTTTTTTAAAGGATACGCAACGAGACATAATCCCTAATATTTATAAAATTAATCTTATCCAAGAAAAAAATATACTACACTTAGACTATATTACTCAAAGAAATTTGGAATTGATTAATTCTTTATGGGAAAGAGGAAAAGATTCTACATTATATTCTATCTTCAACCACACACATACACCCATGGGAGCACGTTTATTAAAAAAGTTTATTCTCCAACCTTTAACAGATGTTGATGATATAAATCAGAGACTTAATGTTGTTCAGAAATTTAAGGATGATATCTTTTTAAGATCAGATTTAAGAGAGGAATTGAGAGTTATTGGTGATCTTGAGAGATTCATTAATAGGATTAATTATATTGGCCGTACAAATGCTCGAGATTTAATTAATATTAAAAATTCATTAGAAATAATTCCAAAAATTAAAGAATTATTGGAAAAAGCAGAGATTCCTGAAATTTTCAAATTTGTTTCAAAAATTAGAGCTTTTAATGATATAAAAAGCTTAATTGATGTATCATTAAAAGATAATCCCCCAACCACAATCAGAGAAGGGAATATTATAAAAGATGGTTTTAATAATGAAGTAGATCAGCTTAGGGATATAATTCATAATGGAAAAAAATATGTTTTAGAATATGAACAAGAGCAGAAGAAGCGGTGGAACTTAACAACAGGGTTAAAAGTTGGATTTAACAATATCCTTGGTTATTATATCGAAATTACATTAAGAACTCTGAACAATATCGGAAAGGTTCCCGAAGAATATGTTGAAAGAGCAACGCTCAAAAATGCAAAAAGATATACAACTAAAAGGTTAAAAGAACTTGAAGATAAAATTGTGAATGCTGAAGAAAAAATCAATGACTTAGAATATGAAATTTTCAATACTATTAGAGAAAAAGTTGAAAAAGAAACTAAAAATATCCTTGAAACTGCGCAAAATATTGCAATCATTGATGTTCTCGCATGTTTTGCTGAAGTTGCAGAAAATTATAATTATTGTAGACCAATTATCTATAAAGAAAACAAAATCATAATTAAGGAGGGTAGGCATCCCGTAGTTGAACAAATAAATATGGATGAGCAATTTATTCCTAATGATTGTTATTTAGATAATGAAAATGACCAATTATTAATTATTACTGGCCCTAATATGGCTGGAAAATCTACTTATTTGCGGCAAGTAGCTCTAATATGTATTATAGCACAGATGGGTTGTTTTGTTCCAGCAAAATCCGCCACAATTGGAATTATTGATCAAATTTTTACACGAATAGGGGCTTCAGATGACCTTGCTCGAAAATTAAGCACTTTTATGATTGAGATGACTGAAACAGCTAAAATCTTAAATTATGCTACACCAAAAAGCCTTATAATAATAGATGAATTAGGAAGGGGAACAAGCACTAGTGATGGTCAGAGTATAGCAATGGCTACTCTTGAAAAACTCCATGAGTTAAAAATCAAAACTTTATTTAGTACCCATTATCATCAATTAACAGAAATAAATTTACCAGGAGTAAAAAATTATCATTTAGATATTATTGAAAATGACGACGGCAGTATAAATTTTGTGAGAACATTAAAACCGGGAAGTACAGATAAATCCTATGGTATTCATGTAGCTAAATTAGCAGGGATTCCAGATGATGTGATAATAAGAGCATTTGAAATCCTTGAACAAATAGAAGAAAAAGATTCATTTAGAACAACAGTAAGAGAAAATGGGGAAAATATCTCTACAGGAAAGCATTATGATAAAATTATTAATGAAAAAAAAAATGAGCTTAATAAATTAAACACTGAATTAAAGGCTATTAAAGAATCGTTGAGTGAATATAGTGAAGATTTAAGCAGAATTAAAAAGGATCTGGATGAAAAAAAGGAAAATATTAAAGAATTAGCATTTAATATTGAATCTAAGGGGAATAAAATTCCTAAAAAGATAAAATATATACAGACAAGTTTATTTGACCCTATTACTAAAAAGGATAAAATTACAGAGTTAGTCAATTTCATTAATAAAATAGAATTGAAATCAGATGTTCCAGAAAAAATAAAGAACCAATTAATTGAACTTAAAAATAAAATAGAAAAACTTGACTAACCAAGAACTATTGGAATAATAAAAACTATCGTTGTTAGATAAATATAATAAATTGATATTATTGAAACAAGAATAACCCTGTACAAATTTTTTCGATCCTCATTCTTAAGATTCTCTAAAAATATAATCAATAATAAGCCGATGAACATTAAATGTGAGGGTTGTAAAGCTTTCCACATAATTGAATCAAAGATCAAAAACCCCTGTATTTGTTCATCACTATGAAACCAATTATGAAACATTTGTAAGAAATAATTAGGGAATATTATATAAGGAATACAAATAATAAAAAAAGGGACTAAGTAGTAGAGAAGATCCTTCCATTTTATTTTTCTAGCGATAAGTAAAATGGGAAGAAATAATAGTGTTGTAATTTTAAACGTAGCAAGGGTAAATAAAATCCCCGCAATCCATTTTTTATCTCTTTCGAAATACACATATGAATAAAATAATAAGAATAAAATTAAAAAATTAACATTATTATAATAAGCATCAATACTGAAGCCGATAATGCACATTAAATAAAAAATTAGCAAATCTTTTTTACTCTTAAATACTTTTGGTGACTCTTTTATGACTATAATCGTTAGAAACAATCTAAAAACATCCCAAATATAAATCCCTATTATTGTATTATAAGGTATTATATATATTGGATAAAATATGAAATACCAAAAATAAAGATAATAAGGAGGCCAATCTGAAATTGCAACAGGATCGTAGAAATTAATCAAATCATTATCCATACCTGCTATAAGTATTTTAAAATCAATATCCTTTGTGGCTTGAATCCATTCAGAAATTTCAAAGGAATACAAAAGTATTCTTAATAAAATAAGAGTGATAGTAATAATTGTAAAAAAACATATAAAATACAAATGAAGTCGATATTTTTCCTCTTCGTTTATTGTATTTTGACTACTCATAATTTTCACTAGATCGAATTATAATAAAGTATTAAAAGAAATTTAAAAGACTTACCTTCAATTTAATGGTTAAATTAAAAACACTGTTAGATCTATATTTTATTTAAACTTTAATAGTGTTCTATTTTAAATTTGATTGTAATGAGAAATATATTAGTTTAATAATCTTATTATATCATTGAAAAAAATTCTGAAAACAGTTAGAAAATTGTGAATGTAAGTAAAATTGAAAAAATTATTGATGCAGAGAAAATTGCTGCAGGAGAAGTTGTTGATAGACCTGTTAATATCGTAAAAGAGCTTATTGAAAATAGTATCGACGCACAAGCATCAGAAATAAGGATTATTGTGAAGAGAGCTGGAAAATCGTTAATCCAGGTTATAGATAATGGTATTGGTATCCCATCAGAAGATATTATTATGGCTTTTGAGAGACATACAAGTAGTAAAATTAGATGTATAAATGATTTACAAACCCTTTCTACGTTAGGTTTTAGAGGAGAAGCACTTGCTAGCATCGCAGCTGTGAGCAAAGTTGATATAATTTCTAGAGTTGAGTATGAAGAGAAAGGTGTAGAGTTACATATTGAAGGAAGTAAAATCATAGATCATAAAAAAGTATCTTGTCCTATTGGAACAAATATTCAGGTAAAAAATTTATTTTATAATCTACCAGCAAGACAAAAGTTCCTTAAAACAGATGCAACAGAATTGAGTCATATTACAGATATCGTGCAGAGATATTCTTTAGCATACCCAAAACTTCATTTCATATATCGGCATAATGAATTAGACATTCTCAACTGTCCTGCTTTAAATGATTTAAAAACAACTGTATTTCATATCTATGGAAAAAAAATCGCAAATTTCATGGAACCATTTGATTACACGGAGAATGATATAAAATTAAGGGTTTATGGTCTATTAGGACATCCGCAAATTGCTAAAAAAAACAGATCGTATTCCAGCTTATTTATTAACAACCGCTATATTATTAGTGACGTACTTTTTAGGGCTATTCATGAAGCATATGAAGGAACACTAATGGTAAGTAAATATCCCTTCTTTGTAATATTTCTTGAGCTTGATCCTTCTGTGATTGATTTCAACGTTCACCCAAAGAAACTTCATGTAAGGTTCGAAAGAGAGGAATCAATATATAATAAGATATATAACGTTATTCAAAGTATTGTAGAAGATAAATTCATAACCAAGGAGGCAAAATATATATCCACAGAATTAGAAGATTTTATACCCAAAGAAGAGAGAGAATCAACCAAAATTTCTAAGGATTTAACAGAAAAAAAAGAAAAAGTAAGCAAATATGAAGAGGTTTCCCTAGAAGAACAGAAAATACCCGAAGAAAGTGTCCAATATATTTTAAGCGATCAGATGGTTGATGATAAAGCTCAAAAAAAAATGCCGTCTGAGACATATCTGCGAGGAAAATATATAATTTCTAAGAATTTTCCAAAATTACGCTTAATCTCTCAAACTGGTCAGCTAAATAATAAAGTATATGTTGTTTTAGAAGGAATCAACGAAAATAATGAAGAAGGATTATTTATTTTAGATCAGCATGCTGCCTCAGAAAGGATAAATAAAGAAAAATTCTCAGAAATGTATGAAACTTCAAAAATGAGTAGACAAAGATTAATATCAGCTCTAAAAATTGATGTATCTCCAAGTGAGAAGATATTCTTAGAAGCTAATCTACCTGAAATTAGGAAGTTAGGATTTAATTTTGATCATTTTGGTGGAAACACGTTTATTTTAAGAGAAATACCAATTATTATGGGAAAAATTCCAGATATTCATATTATAAAAGATATAATCAGCGATATAACGGAAATTGGAAAAGAAAAAAGCTTTACAGAAGTTAAAGAAGATATTATTAATTATTTATCTTGTCATAAAAGTATTAGAGGAGGCGATGATCTCTCCCTAAAGGATATAAGAAATCTGTTGATTGAATTAGCGAAATGTAAAGATTCTTATCATTGTGCTCATGGAAGACCTACTTTAAGATTTTTCTCTTATAAAGAATTAGATAAATTATTTAAAAGGATAGTATAACAGAAATTAGAAATTATCATTCCTATGCTTTTGAAAAAGCGATACCTTCAATACCTTGTATCCCATCGACTTGTCTAAATAAATCTTCAAGTTTATCTGTTCCACCCCATTCTTCGGGGTATCTTACTCGTACTCTCACTTTTTTCAAACCAAATGCTACAGGCATTATCTCATAAGTTTCTATAATAGATGTATCAGGCAAAACATTTTTTAACTTATCAACAAATTCCTCGAAGTTTACTTCGATATCTTCTGGAATAACATCAATTAACGCAACAAATTCTCCCATTTTAAAATAACCGTTTAGTAATTATATTAAGGTCCTAAAAAGTCACATTTCAAGCAACGATATTCCTTCCCCATCTCTCTACACCGTTCACATCGCCAGATTGTTACATCTCCACACGAAGGACAAGGAAAGTGAACTGCTGCTTCGTAGGGAGCTATTGGTCTTCCACACCCAAAGCAAATATTCTTCTTGTAAGTGCTCATAAGTGATTTAATTATTTCTTTAATAGAACTTAGATTTTAAAATATATAATAACTTTAATTATTTTTGGTTTTCTGATTTAAACTAAATAGAAATAAATTAAGAAGTTTTGAATGGTTAACTGGTTGATTTAAATTGATTTATTCATTATAGAAAAAACAAGGAAATTAAATTTTAAATTAAAAAACACCTTAATTTGCATATAATATAATTTAATAAATTTTTAAATCACCTTTAAATAGAACTACAATGCCAGAAAATAAAGTAAAGAAATACTTCTCATTAATAGAAGCATGGGCTTGGTGTGATATATGTGACGATATGGTAGCCCTCAATATCAACAAACAAGAGATTATAAACGGGTTAAAGATGAGTATCTATACTAAGGAGTATAAACATTCTAATCCTCATCCGGACGTTGAAGATCCAGATGATTTATCCGGACAAGAGCATACAATCTATATTTATATAAATGATAATTATGACATTACTGGAGTAAAAGCTTTTTTTGGGGAATCACCAACTACCGAAGAAATTGGTGCTAAAACCATTGAAGAAGGAGGAAAGGTAAGAATTCCGATAGTGGTAAAAGATATCCCTCCGATGGCCGTACAATTTGGGATGCTTAATAAAGATCAATTTAAAGTTTTAAAGATATGCGATGGGATGAATACCCTTGAACAAGTAGCTAGTATTGCCGAAATGAGTGTAAAAGAAATTGAAAAAATGATGGACCAACTTAGAAAAAAAGGATTAGTAAAAGTTATTAAAAGAACATAAGCGAGTTTTAATTTTAATCAGTATTTGTTAACATTATTTTTGCTATATATTCGAAAATTTCCTCAACATTATAGCCTGTTTTAGCCGAACACTCAAAATATCCTTGTAGATTTAATTTTCTTGATAATTCCAATGCATCTTCAGATTCAACTGATCTTTTATCCTCAAGATCTGATTTTCCCCCAACCATTATGATGGGTATTTTCATTTTTGTTTCGGATACAAAATATTCAAAAATTGAGAGCCAATCATTAATTTCTTTTACAGTTGAATATCTAGTGATATCAAACATAAAGATACCTCCATCTGCTCCTTTAGCAAAGCTTGGTAAAAGTACTCTAAAGCGTTCTTCACCTGCAAAATCCCATATACGAAATGTCACTTGCTTTCCTTCTACTTCTACGTTTTTGATACTGAAATCTGCACCTATGGTCATTTTTATATCCTTCTCAAATATTTTTGTGAGGAATCTTCTTATTAAGGTTGTTTTCCCTACGCCTCCTGCTCCAAAAATGCACAGTTTAAAAGCAATTTTTGATCTGTTATTTTCTTCTTTTTTATACATGGTTGGGGTAATAAATTGAATTTTTTTCAAAATAGGGTAAAATTATTATACCTGTTAGTATTTTATTCAAAATTATTGTTTATTAATTAAAACTAATTGTATTTATAATAAAACCTTATTTAAAAGCAAAAAACTTTTCTTTTTTTAAATTATCTGTTTTTTTCTTTAAAAATATTTAGTTTTGATCCAAAGTATTTTAATTCTTATTGATTATACTTTTAAATGTTTATATTCCTTACAAATTTTTTACAGATTTTTCCAAATATTTACAGAAATCAATTAATTATCCCTTTATTAAAAAACGATGAGTCTAGGTTTGATTTTTATATAATAGATTAAATTCTATTTTTTCCAGATTATTAAAAAATAATTAAATGGCTTTTTATACTATACATCAAATATGATCATTCAATATATGTTTTTCTAGAATAACGGTGATTAATTTACAATAATTCATTATTTATTTTTAAAAAAAATTTAATATTTTGATTAATTTTATTTTCATAGAAGATTTTAAACTAAAATTATTGTTAATTTTTATTTCTGAATTTTATTTGAAAAAAATATAATATTTATGATTGATGAAAGTATGAGTGATATTTTATATGATTTGGTTGTTATCGGAGCGGGACCTGGGGGTTATCATGCAGCTATTAGAGCTGCTCAATATGGAGCAAAAGTAGCTCTAATTGAAAAAGAAAAGTTAGGAGGAACATGCCTAAATTGGGGATGTATTCCTACAAAAGCCTTATATGCCTCTGCTCACTTAATCGAAAAAATTAACGAAGCAAATGAATTTGGGATAGAAATCTCAGATTATAAATTATCTTTTGCAAAGGCAGTAGAAAGAAAAAACAAGGTTGTTCAGGAATTAGTGGAAGGAATTGAAGCATTAGAAAAAGGATGGAAAAATGATGTTTATTATGGATTCGGGAAAATTCTTGGGGGAAATATGGATGCAGGTTTTGAAATTTCAATTGAAGGTAAAGATAGTACTACAATAAAAGCAAAAAGAGTAATTATTGCTACAGGATCATCTCCAGCTTTGATTCCTACATTCAATATCGACCATGAAAGAATCCTTACAAGTGATGATATTCTAGATCCTAACTTTAAATCCATTCCAGAAAGATTATTAATTATAGGGGCTGGAGTAATTGGATGTGAATTTGCAAATATATTCGCAACTTATGGGAGTAAAGTTATTATGTTAGAATATTTATCCTCACCAATTGCTACAGAAGAACCGATGATTGTTAAAGTACTTCAGAAAAAATTTGAAGAAAATGGAATAGAGATTCATACTTCGCAAAATGTATTATCAGTGGAAAATATTGGTACTGGTGTGAGAGCCACAACTTGCTCTGCTGATGTCCCTAGAGACCAAATTAGCAGTGCGGAAAAAAGCACATTTGAAGCTGACCTTTGTTTGGTTTCTATAGGTCGGGCAAAAGAATCTAAAAATATCGGACTTGAACAACTTGGCATTGAAACTGATCGAGGAGCTATTAAAGCTAATCCTGGTACATTAGAGACAGCAGTAAGAGGAATCTATGCTATAGGGGACGTAACCGGTGGAATTATGCTTGCCCATGTAGCAAGTTATGAGGGTGATATTGCTGTAGCGAATGCTCTGGCAAGCATTGGTGGATTTCCTGTACATGAAATGAAGACAAATTATACAGTGGTACCAGCAACAATATTTACTTCCCCAAACATAGGTTCTGTGGGATATCGAAGAACGGTGGCAAAAAATTTAGGTTACGATGTATTAATGGGACAATTTCCTTACCAATCCCTTGGTAAAGCTAAATGTATGGGCGAAGAAGAAGGATTTATTATGGTACTAGCAGATAAAGAAACTCATAAAATTCTTGGTGCCTCCTGTATTGGAACAGAAGCCCCAGAATTAATTGCTGAAATTACTTTAGCAATGCAACATGGCTTAACTATTCATGATGTTACAGAAACAATACATAGCCACCCTACAATTTCTGAAATGGTACTTGAAGGCTGTGAAGCTGTAGTAGGCAAATCTATCCATAAGAAGGGACGCCCTATTCATCACTAATTCTACTTTCTTTTTTTTTAAGTTATGGAAGAATTTTTATAGTGATTTATATAGTGTTATCACCAAATATTTTTATACCATCGAATATAACTTAAATATAGCTGTATACTATTGTGCCAATGTCTTAAATTTTATCATTAATGCAGCTAGAAACCAATAAGCAATATCCACTAATAGTTCAATTAACAGATGGGTATCACATTACTAAATCTGGTCGAGAGTTTTTTGATCGACGCCGATATAAGATATCTCATGATGACCAATTTGCAAATACCCTACAAGTCTGGACGGAATCGGATTTAAAAAATCTAGCTCTTAAAAGGGCAAAGAAGATTAGAAAATATGAGTTCAGGTAAGTGTGGTCTTATGAAAAAGAATAAAAATAAGAAAAAGAAAAAAGTAAAACCTATGGATGCTTGGGTCGAAGCAAATATAGAAAGACTTGCTCTTAAGCCAGGTATTCAAAAGCTTTTTGGAATAAAAGAGGAAGAAGCCTTAAATAATGTATCTAAAGCATTTGAAAAAGAAGAGCGCATAAAGATAGGTGCACTAAAAGGCTTAGAGCCATTTAAGACAAGGTATAGTGAAAGAGAGATATACGAGTTAGCAAGAACACTAAATTGGAATGGAAAAGGCACTGAAACCAATCCTATTATAATTGAGAGCATAGATGGATTACCACAGATATTTTCGATAATAGCCGATCTGTATATAAAAATTAAAGATTGCACTTTCGATCACATCATCCTTTATACCTGTCAAAATATTTCGATTGAACACTGCTCTTTTGATAAACTTGGGATTCTTAAAAGTTCTAAGGTTCGTGTTGAGAACAGTACACTTTCCAATTTAAATCTTGAATATTCTAATGGCAATAATTTCTCAGAATGCTCAATCGCGAAAGTGAAAATTGTAAAAAGTCAAGCGAATGTTTTTGAAAATTGTGAACTTACCAATGATGTTGCAAAATCATTACAAGAAAGTCAATATGAGCTTGCTAATCTTGTAAAACAATTACCATATATTATATTAATAGCTGTGTTTGGAATTACTGTCTTTACGTTTCTACATATCTTTACTTCAACCCCATTCGGAGTCTATTGGTACCTCTCAATTATCATGTTCATCTGCTTTATTATTCTCTACATTGGTTTATTAAAAAGTCAAAAAAAATATGCTATGAACAAAATCCTCTAAAATCAAAATCTCAGTAATATAGTTTCTGCTGAGATCTAAAGATTTTAAGTTCGTAAGATTTTCAAGATTCTCAATCTTATCAATACTGTTCCCTTTTAACGATAACACCTCAAGGTTTACTAAATCCTCGAGCCTTTCTACCTCAGAAAGAACAATATCGGTCTTAATAGTTAGGTCTAACGTATTATTTTGAACATAATAGTTCTTTCCTCGAATAACAACATATTCATTTGAATTTTCATCCATCATCTCTTAGATATCTATATAAAATATTCCTATTTAAATTTAAGTGCTGTAAAAACTTAGAGATTTTCTGAATACGAGAAAATCCGGTATTTTACTCCAATCTCAATAACACAGGGAACAAGTAAAATTAAATAAATATAAAAAAACTCCTTGATATTACTCTCTCTTCCTCATTACATTTCAATTTTTTTAAATAAAACAATTCATAAGTAGAGACGTCCTATTCATCATTAACTCTGTTTTTTTATTCTGTTTTTGATCAAAAATCAATATTAATTGAATGATTTCGCAACTTTTAATCGGTTTCCGTTATCTATTTTTATGTATTTTGACATTCAAATAAATGATTGATCTATAAGTAACTACTTTAAAACAATTTATTTAATTGATTGCGTCGAGGGGTGATCATTCCCATGGTATGGATGTTCACTCTGAGTCGGATGAATTATGCAGAATGATCACATTTATATATGATCATTTACATATATTAATTGAGGTGAGTAAGTTAAAATGAATAGTTCAAAATATGAAATTAGATCGAAAGAAAAAGCCGAGAAAAATTTCGAAAATATAAAGGATGCCATAAAAGGCTTATATGAGATTTTGGATCTTACTCTTAGCAAGGATGATTTCTATTATGAAGCTGGTAAAGATAACATTACGGCAATTTATAAGAATCTAATTGAGTTATTATTGAATGATTATGGGCTCAGACATCTTTTAAAGAAGGTTCAGAACTCAGAAGTAGATTTAAACATTGTGCTAAATGAGTATTTAGCGAACGCATAGATTTTTCTTCTATTTTGATAAATTTTTTATATTAATTAACGCTTAATTAATTTTCCAGTTCCCTGATCTCGTCCATGAATACTCACCTCAATCAGTGTTCAACCCTTCTTCAAGGAGATATCAGGGGACCGACCTTTATATTATTATTTTTCTTCTTGAATGCTTGATACATCATATTTATTTAGATTTAAATATTTGAATATCTTGTATAAAGACATTTTTGTCATTATTGTGTATTAAATTTTTAGAAATGTTCAATATAATGATAGTTTCAGATTTCATGATTGTATGAATCAATCGGTGATTAATAGATACTATGTGGGATATTGTTAGGGATGGAAAATATTCACTCATTAGGGAAATGGTTACCAAAAAGTTTGATTATCTATGGAATAGATAAGCTTGAGCAAGATAATCGATAATAATAAGTGGAGACGAGCAAAGTTAAATAATAAATAACATATATTAAATAATTCGCAATTATATAAGAAATTCTTATTGAGAAAATAGGAGTCAGCCCCTTACATATTTACCTCAATCACTGTTCAACCCTTCTTCAAGGAGATATCAGGGAGCTGACCCATTTCCTTTTTCTCAGAATGCCAGGACTTCAACTAAAAAATAATTTGAATGAACTAAAAAATTTCTATTCAGAACCAAATTGTTTATTTAAGTCAATCACTAAAGGGACTTCTTTTTCATCCTTCATAACAACAACTTTCAAAACACCATCCTCGATTTTGGCGCTCACAGGCTCAACCCTAGAAGCTTTTCCCTTTGACCTCGATTCTAAACAAGTATGCTGCTCGTTGTAAAGATAGCATTTGGTACAACAGAATCCAACTGGCATATAACCGACAATGGAACATTGGTCATATGCTTCACAATTACAATTATTACACATTTTTTGCATCACTTCTTATAAATTATTTGTTAATTTTTTATAAAATTTCTTGTTTTAATATTTATATTTTATTACTATAGTAATAATATCACTTATCATATTTAAGGTTGATCATCCTCGATCGTTTTTTGTTTTATTAATGATAGTTTCGCAAAAATTAGATCATGTAGTGCCGTTTTTAACACATTGATGCAGATTTTGATCATGTAATTAAGATAATCATTAACATTTTCGGAAAACCTTCATAAAGATTATTAACTTTGATCAAAATGATTATTATAAAGGAACGTCAAAAATTAATCCTAGAGCTCCAGAATTTTATCTCGATTTTTGATCACTTTTTATCATGAGATTATTAGAACTTGTGTTTTTCCGACAAACTATTAAGAAATTTTTGAATGATTTAAAAAAAATTCACATTAAATGTAATATAATGGCTGTAATCGCACTATTATAGAGTGATTTTAAAAATATAAAATAAATTTAAAGCATTTTGTTATTTTCTAAAAAACTAAATAAAGGATTGTAGGTGATTTTTTGACTAAAAGTGTCGTAAAAAGAGGAATACAATATGAGAAACAAAAAGCAATGGCTCAAGGTGCAAAATATGTAGGAGGTCCAGAAAAGCCAGATTATAAAAGACGTTTCGTTAAAGAGGAAGTTAAAAATAAAAAGCCTCCAGGCGCTAAACCTGAACTTCGAGCAAAAGTTTTTTCTAAAAAATAGCTAACCCAAAATAGTAAAGAATCAAATATGAAATTGAATTAAAAATCATAAAAGACAAATAAGTAAATACAAGATAAAAGTAAATGTATAAGGACCAAGTAAAAATAGATAATACTCAGGTTCACATTGTTTTTAATTGCAAAGAAGATTATAGAATTACAACGCCTATTCTTAATTATGCACCCTATAAATTGTATTACTTCACAGCATACATTAAAAGTACTAATCAAAAAGACGAAAATATGGAATATTTTCATCAAAATATTCAATTCTTGAAACATAAAATGCCTAATATCATTATTATTCAAAATGAAATTGATTATACTAATTATATAGAAATAATTCAAGAAATTTCAAAAATTGTTAAAAATGAAAGAAAGACTAATCAAAAATCCAAATTCATGATCAATATTGGTACAGGCTCGAATATTACAGCATTAGCCTCAACAGAAGCGGCTAGATTATGGGATTGCGAAGTGTATTATGTATACTCTACGAAATATAATCCTCTTGTAGAAGGACCAAGACATAAAGGTGAAATGATTACTATTTTCCCTCCTGTCTTTCCAATAATAAAACCCCCCGAAATTCTTATTAAAGTACTAAAAATTCTTTATAAAGCTATAAAGGACAAATATTCAGAAAAAATAACGAGATTCCCGATAAAATTCATATATAAAAAAGAATTTATTGAAATTCTCATTAAAAAAGGATTCCTAAAACTCCAAAAAAAACACAGTGATTTGAGATCTCGTCAATCAAGTTACTATATGAAAGTAAACAAAAGATTCATTAACCCCTTAGCAAATCAACTTGGATATATAGAAATCTCTAAAGATAAAAAGAATAAAAAAATTTATTTAACTGAAAAAGGTAAGAATATTCTAAAAATCTTCCGATATTTAATCTAAACTATTTAAGATAAAATTTTATGTAAAAAATTTGCCTATTAGATACTCTTTATTGAATAATAGCAATTATTTCTTGTTTGATACTTTCTTTTCAGGGCTCGTATTAAGAGTATTGTTATTATCCTCCATTAAAAAAATGAAGAACAACTAATTTATTGAAATATAATATCAGATAGCTTTAGAATTGTTTGAAATCTTCATGAAATTTTACCACCCAAATTTTACAATAAAGGAAGTATTAATTAGAAGAGAGGTGATAAAATAAATTTTCTTTCCTTCATAACTCTTAGTCTCAGATATTTCAATCTTTTTTATTTTTTTAAATCTTATCAAATTTTTGAAGACTTTCAATATAGGTCTCTAAACCTATTAACTTTAAACGCGGTTCTAGAGCTTGAAGATCACTAAAATGAGAATCTTCAGAAACTAAAATCATATTCTTTTCCACCGTAATTGAACCAATTAAAATATCAATTACTGGAATAGGGGTACCATTCTTTCTCAGGAGAAGTGCATACTTTAAAGCTTGTCCGTAATGTGCGAAAGTAGGATATAAGATAGATATTTCTTCAAATTTAGTAGCAAATGGATATTCTATTATAGATAAAATAGTTGTAAATGTAAGATCTTTTTTAAAAGGCCTAGATCTTAGTTTATTGCATTTAATTAAGATATTAGTATCAAGAAGCCACATTAGATCCTAACCCCGTTCAAGTTTTTGTTGTATCTCCGTTCTTTCCTTTTCTTGTTGTTTTGTTTTTTGATAGAATTTAAGTTCTTCCCCTTCATCCAATACTTCAATCATATTGAGAATATCTTGATCTAAGTTTTTTCTGAATTCTTCAATTGGTAACACATCTATTTTTTCCACTTTTTTAAGATATTCGATGATTGAATTCCTAAGAATTTCCGTCCACTTAATTTCTGGATGTTCTTTCATCTTTTTATGAATATCATCATCAATACTAAAAGTTACATTTGTCATAAGAAAAATAAGGTATTTCCCTTATTTAAGTATTTTCAGAATTTTTTCTGCTGATTTAATTTTTAAATTTACTTTTCGATTAGTAAGTTATACAATTCTCATGAACCACCGACATATTTCAATCTTCTTTCTGAAACTATATACTTTACGACTGTATAAAGTGAATGATTTATGACTTTTGACTTATGTGATTTCAATCTTCTTTCTGAAGCTATTTACTTTTCTACTATTTGGAATTTTATTTAGTTTTGCTCAGAGTGGAGTATTTCAATCTTCTTTCTGAAGCTATATATTTTACGACTGGACAGTAATTCGATCATTGTAGGATGATAGTTTGATATTATTGATAAATAAAAATGTATAAAAATGATTTAGAAAGTTACTTCTGCATGTTTAACTTATATTGAAATGTTAGGTCCGTACCTTTCTTCGATTTGTCTTGGCGTGAATTTATTCATTTGAACATCCATCCTTTCAGAATTGAAGGTTGCTCCTACCCATTCTTTCATTTCTTGGTATTCAGGATGATGTTTATTGCTTATTATTTCAAGAAGATCTTGATATCCCCAAGGACCGCCACAGTCTTCTGGAGGTGTGGCTCTTTTTCCTCCTACGCATAACGGTCCATTAAATTCCTTTTTAAATGGATAAACCTTCTCTAATTTGATGGAGTGTTCCCAATTGTCACCGAAATCATATAGATATACCACAGATAGGTAATTCTTAGAAAAAACATCACATAATCTCACCTCATCTTCCCGAATATCGTGCTGATCTAAAAAGCCATTATCTAAATCATCGGGGATCTCACCGTCAGGATCTAATCCTAAAAGTGATACCTTATATCTTGAGTTATTCGGATGTGGAAAATGAAATTCATGGAGATGATAATTACTCCAATTAAAAAAGTCTTGAATTGCCAAATGAAGTTCATAGAAATTTGCTTGTTCAGAAATGAGAATCCGACGCCAGATTGGAGGTTTTACTTCGTTTATTGTTATCTTTAATTGAAAAATTTTAGGTTCAGTACTTTCTTTAGATTGAGAAAATAACTTTCTCTCATTTCTAGGTTTATTCATATATTGCATATCAAAATATTTCATGAGATCCTTGGAAGAATTAATCATTTCATGATTATTTTCAATCGTGATAAATTGCATTTTGTTATCGTTTTCAATCCCATCCAAATCTAACACTTTATCTTGACTCTCAAGCTTGTCGGTTTCTTCATCCCACCACTCGAATTCATCGAGATAGGACTTATAATTTGCATCAAACCAGTTTGGCAAATCCATGTCATAAAATCCACCCTTATTAAAACGTAGCTCAAAATCATTAAAAGAAATATTTTTTCGAATTGCAAGTATGTAATTTCTTGTCCCCACATTATCGTTTGGGTTAGAACGGAGAAGTTTTCGAAATAAATTTAAGGCTTCATCAGTTTTTTCACATTTCCAATATAAGATTGCTTGATTTAATATTGCCCTAATAATATGCCGATTTTCAAACCAGCCCCATTCTAATTTATCCGGCCAATTTCCTTTTTTATCTACAATTCTCTTTAGAGCCTTTTCGGAAGCCTGATTTATGAGAATGTCTCCCTTCTCAAATTGAGTCAGGGAATAAAATAACTCCACCAAAGAAGTATAAGCATCAAAGAAAAAAGGATCGATATCTATTAATTTTTCTAATTTTGGAATGATATAATGAAAGGAACCTCTGAGGTTGCACGTGAAACCTTGTTAAATTGGATTAACGCACATGTTTATGTAAGTAGTTATAATATGAGAACGGTTCGAGTAAATATTGGAAAGCCTAAGCCTGTTATAGGGGGTATAGGTAACGTTTCATTTAAAGTATCAAAAATTAATAAACTCTATTATAAGCATTTTTTAGAATGTGAAAATCGTTCTTATGATTATGAATATGTGAATGTTGATTATAAGAGCAATTGTTGTTGGTTAGATATCTTAGGTCGACTTAGTGAGCACACTAATGTTGGAGCAAATCGAACTGCGGGAATGGGTGTTATTCATTATTATGATAGAACTTATTTGGTAAAAACAGATTTATTAAAATAATAACCAATAATTATAACTTTTTTGTCTTACCTTAGATTATACACAATAAAAATTCATTATTTTTCCCCATCTTTCAGATATTTGGTGTTTTAAGAAGTAATTTTTAAAGAATCATCAATGTGTCATAGAATTGAGATTAATCTAAATTCATAATTAATGTAAAACAGTATAATATTTAATAGTATAAAAAAACAAACTTAAAGTATAAATATTCATATTAATATTTAATTTACAATGAAGTTAATTGATGATTATAATTTCAAAATTCTTTATAAGTTAGAATTTTCAAAACAATTATCTTTCACAGATTTAATCAAAACTGTAAAGAATAGAAGTACGCTCTCAAATCGTCTAAAATTCTTGTTAAGAACAAATTTAATATTCCAAGAAAAAGGTGTTTATAGGTTACAAGATAGAGGGCTCAAAATTTTAAATTTATTAAAACAAGTGAAGAATATATTGGAGATGGAAGAAAGTTACGAGAATTTTGATTCTATACCTTTTGTTTTTCGAGATTATTTGTATAATTTCATCAATACAGTAAAAGAAAATTTTCAAGAAAAGCTTTTATCGGTGGTACTGTTCGGTTCTATTGCGAGAGGAAAATGGACTAAAGATAGCGATATTGATTTATTTCTAGTATTTTCTAATGAATCCTCTCAAAACATGCAGTTATTAGTTCATAAATTAGCTAAAATAAAGGTTGAGTTTTATAAAGCATATACAATAAAAAGCAAATGGGGAAAGAAATTATATAATCCAATTCAAATGCTTCCTTTTTTAATGAGAGATTTAAAAGAGAGTAAAACAATTTTTTACGATGTTGCAATGGATGGTTTAATTCTTTTAGATAAGAAGAAAGTTGGGTCTAATTTTTTAGAAGCAATAAAACTCAAAATGAAAAATTTAGGGTTGACACGGATTTTTGATATTAATGGTAATTTTTATTGGCAACACAAAAAAATCAAATTTGGAGAGATTATTGAGATATGAATAATTTAAAAATAGCTAAAGATGCTTTGAATCGAGCTGAGCGATGGCATCAAGGTGCTAAAAGAGCTTTTGAAGATGAAAGATGGGATGATGTAATTTATTCTTACCAAATGGCTGTGGAACAAGCACTCAAAGCAATTTTAATCTTATTTGGGATAGAGTATCCAAAAATTCACAATATTTGTCCTGTTTATGTAGATCTAAGCAGTTTAGATATTCCTAATTGGTTTATAGATAAAATTGATTTTCATACAACGATTTTAGAAGAATTAATCGAAAAAAGAGGGCTTTCAGCATATGGATATGTGAGTGGAGTATCGAAAGATGACTTTAAAGATGATGCAAATAATTTTAAAGCATCTGTAAAAGAAATACTCGCTGATTGCAAACAACTAATTGAAGAATTTTCTAAACTGCAGAATTTTGAAAAAAATAATATTGAAGACGTTAACCGTTATAGGAGTTCGGGAAATTAACATAACTCCTAAAAAGATTAAAATATTTCATGATAATTAAATCTAAGACTAAAAGACCATTCTTTACTAGGTACAAAAGTGAATATAAGAATAGTACAGGGAGAGAAATTATTTAAACCTTTCAGTCAATATTATTTATCGAGATCTACTTAAATTCCCTATTTTTAGAAAAGATTGAGGGTAACCCTATTTTCTTATTAGACTTTTAATCAAATTCAGTAAATGTTATACCTTTTCGAATTGCAAGTATGAAAGATATTGATTTAATTGGATATGAATTATATTTTTATGTTCAAGAAATATCCCTTCTATTCTCAATAATTTTTATTGGAATTAGACCATTCCAAACAAGTCTATATCCAATAAGCTCTAATGCCTTATATTTAATTCTTGTGCTTTAGTTTTCAAATCAACAATATCTTCATCTATTTTAACGATTTGAATCTTAACGATTTGAATATTATCCATATCATTTTTTATTTTCCTTTCTTCTTCTTTTTTAAGAAGATCTAAGATTTTTATAAAATCTTATATATATATCTTAAGTCCTAATGAAATTTTTATTCATTAGAATTATTGATTCATTTTTATTTATATATCTAATTTCTTTTTTAGCTTGGAAAGAGATATTGAGAACTATATCTTGATATAAAATAACCATTTTATATGAGTTCTTTATATAAACTTTCTAAAAAATTAACCCTAAAGCTACAGAATTTTAGATTGGTTTTTGATCACTCCTGATCATTAGATCAATAGATCTTTTATTTTTCCGATAATATATTAAGGATTATTTTACTGACATTAAAAGAAATACACGAGAAGCATATTATTATGGTTGTAATTATATTATTAAAGTGTGATTTTGATAATATAAAACAAATTTAAAGCATTTAGTTATTGAAATTTTCTAAAAAATTTATTAAATCTCCATTATTTTTCTAACCATCTAGTAGATTGATAAAAAAACTTTTCGACATGACTGTAATAAATTTTGAGTTTCGAAATGAGGTATTGAAACATAATGCTTCTTTAAGCTATTGCTATCAGTGTAGTACGTGTAGTGGTGGTTGCCCCGTAGCTCTGATAACTCAAGGTGGTTATAATCCTAGAAAGATTATAGAAGAAGCGATTTTAGGGTTGCAAGATAAGTTGATAAAAAAGCAAGATCCTAATCCTTGGCTTTGTTCAACCTGTCAGACATGCGTTGAGCTATGTCCTCAAAAGGTTGAGCTTACTGAAATTTTTACATTAATAAAAAATATGTGTTTCAAGACTGGCAATGTTCCTGAAGCATTTATTTCACAGGGGAGAGCTGTTTTAGAAAATGGAGTTGCACTCCCATATTCAAAAGCTATAATTACCAGACGGGAGAAATTGGGACTTTCTTCGATAAAAACCGCACCAGTTGATGAAATAAAGAAAATATTAAAAGCAACTAAATTTGAAAATAACATTCCAAAGGAGGGGGCATAAAGCATGTCTTATGATTTGTTTTTAGGTTGTGTAATTCCAGCAAGGCTTCCATTCTTAGAAGCAACTTCAAGAAAAATATTTAAAAAGCTTGGAATTAAATTGAATGATGTTGATGGATTTAGCTGTTGTCCTGATCCTACAGGAATAGAACTTATAGATCATAAGACGTGGTTAGCTTTAGGAGCAAGAAATTTAAGTTTATCAAATAATAATGGGGGAATTATCTCCTTTTGTTCAGGATGCGTTGAAACTCTTAAAGGAGTTAATTACTATATAAATAAAGATTCTGAAGTCAAGAATGAAGTAAATAAAATTCTAAAGAGTGTTGGTAAAAACTATGAGGGTAAAACTGAAGTAAAGCATTTTGCCCAAGTACTCTATGAGAATCTTGATAAAGTAAGAGCTAATGTCGAGCATCCTTTAACTGGTTTTAAAGTTGCCATTCATTATGGATGCCATTATTTAAGACCTTCTGAGATTATTAATTGGGATGATCCTTTTGAACCAACCACAATAGATGAGATTGTTAAAGCAATAGGAGCAGATTCCATAGATTATGAATTAAAGATGGAATGCTGTGGAAACCCTCTTGAGAAATCTGATAAAGAAATTTCTCTTCAAATGATAGATAACAAATTTAAATCAATTCAAGAAGCTGGTGCGAATTGCGTTAGCTTAGTATGCCCCGCGTGCTTTCAACAATTTGATTTTAATCAACGAGAACTGAGTAAGGGAAAAGAAAATGCTTATGATTTCCCTGTTTTTTATCTCTCAGAATTAGTAGCCCTCGCATTTGGGTTCAAAGCTGAAGAATTAGGATTGAATTTTCATCGAGTTCGACCTACAAAATTATTGGAAGGATTTTAAAGTATAGACAAAGTTATAACATTAATTTATAAACTTAAAAATAAGAATTGATAGAAATGGGATTAGCAGATATAAAAACATTCAAAAATTTGGAAGAGGATGTAATCTCGGTTAATAGATGTTGTGCTTGTGGCGCTTGTATAGCATATTGTGAAAACCAAGCATTCAATGTTATTGAGATGGAAAATTATACCCCCAAGTTTAAAACTGATAAAAGTATTGAAAATTGTAAAGAATGTGGGTATTGCTATTATATTTGTCCGCAAACAGAACCTTTGTTAGATAGATTGAAAGAAATACACTTAGTTAAAGATGAACTCGGGAATATCATTAATATTTTTGCCGCTAAAACTACTAATGAACAGATCAAAAAAGTTGGACAAGATGGGGGTATCGTTTCAACTCTTTTAACATATTTATTTGATACAAATAATATTGATGCCGCAATTGTATCAGAATATGATGAAAATTATAAACCAATACCCAAAATAATCTACAATAAAAATGAATTGGTAAAGTCAGCAGGAACTCGATATTCGATTTCATCTAATATTTTACCATTAAAAGATTTAACTCAAATTGCAGAAGACATTATTTCTCAAAAGAAACGTATTTATGATCCCGATCAATTACGAATTGCTTTTGTTGGTACACCTTGCCAATGTAGAGCTATTAGTAAGATGAAGCTTTTGAATATTAAACCTGCACATGTTATAAGTATTGTAATTGGTCTTTTTTGTTTTGAAAATTTTGATTATGATAAATTGATGGATACTCTTAAGTCAAAATCACAAATAAATCCTTCAGAGATTAAAAAAACAAATATTAAGAAGAACTTTTTTGTCACATCAAAAGACGACTCTGTTAAAGAAGTAAATATTAAAGATCTTGATGATGCTGTAAGGAATCATTGTCATGAATGTGATGAATTTGTAGGGAGATTTTCAGATCTTAGTATTGGAGCCTCTGGAGCCCCTACTGGTTATTCAATGATATTAACTCGAACTGAGAAGGGACGTAGTTTAATAGATTCTTTACTTGCAACGGGTTATATCGAACGATATATTATTCCAGCAGATCAAATATCAGAATGGCAACCTAAAAAAATCAATTGGTTAAAAAAAATGACTTCGCTAAAAGTGAAGAAATAAATAAAAGGTGATATGATTGGAAAAAAATTCTAAAAGTGCTCTTATTATTGGAGCAGGTATTGCAGGTATTCAAGCAGCTTTAGATTTAGGAGATATGGGAATAAAAGTTCATTTAATAGAAAAAACTCCTGTTATTGGTGGAAAAATGGCACAATTAGATAAGACATTTCCCACGTTAGATTGTTCAATTTGCATTTTAGCTCCAAAATTATCAGAATGTTATAGGCATCCTAATATTAGTCTTTATACTCTTTCAGAAGTACAAAAAATAGAGGGTACAAGTGGAGATTTTACTGTAGAAGTCCTTAAACGTGCCCGTTATGTAAAGGAAGATGCTTGTACAAATTGTGGAGATTGTGCTACAATTTGCCCTGTACGAGGCGTTCCAAATTATTTTGATGCAAACTTGAAAAATAGGGCAGCTGTATATATTCCATTTCCTTCAGCAGTTCCTCCTGTTTATATTATTGATAAAAGTTCATGTGTATATCTAAATTATGGAATTTGTGGATTATGCGCTACGAATTGTGGTGCAGAAGCAATTGATTTTACACAAAAAGACGAAATTTTAGAAATTGATAATGTTGGTTGTATAATTGTTGCACCAGGTTATGGTTTATTGGAAGATATCAATCCTCTTGCTAATTATGGTTATAAGAAATATAGAAATGTGGTAACTTCCTTAGAATTTGAACGTTTAATTTGTGCTTCTGGTCCACTCGAAGGGCATTTAAGAAGGTTATCTGATGGGGTGGACCCTAAAAAAATTGCTTTTCTACAATGCATAGGTTCACGTTCAGATAGAGATCAAAAGTACTGTTCTTCTATATGTTGCATGTATTGTACAAAAGCAGCAATGATAGCCTATGAACATAATAATGATTTAGAATCATATGCTTTTTATATTGATATGAGAGCGGGAGGGAAAGGGTTTCAATCTTTTCTCCATAGAGGAGAGGATGAATATAATATCAAATATATTAAAAGTAAAGTTTCACATATTGATATAGATGAGGATGAAAGTCCTATTATTACTTATGAAGATCTTGATACATCAGAAATAAAACAGATGAAAGTAGATTTAGCAGTTTTAGCAACATGCATTATTCCTTCACAGGGGATTGAAAAATTAGCAGATGTATTAGGAATTGAATTAAATAAATATAATTTTATAAAAACTGATCCATTTTTTCCGGTAGAAACGAGTGTAGAAGGTATTTTCACATGTGGTTGTGCTCGTGAACCAATGGATATACCTCGCTCGGTTGCTGAAGCAAGTGGGACAGCAGCAAAAGCAGCAGAAGTGATTAAAGGAGGTTTAAGCTAATATGTCCGAAAAAGAAAAGGAAGATGCAAGAATTGGTGTTTTTGTCTGTTCTTGTGGCTCAAACATCGGAGGTCTTATAGATGTTAAAGAAGTAGCAAAATATGCTAAATCTTTACCCAATGTTGTATTTACTGAAGATAATTTATATACTTGTTCAGAAACAGGATTAGCTCAGATAAAAAAGGGGATTAAAGAACATAATCTGAATCGAGTTGTTGTCGCTTCATGCACTCCGAGGACTCATGAACCTCTATTCCGTGATTGCATCAAGGAAGAAGGGGTCAACGAGTATTTATTTGAGTTCGTCAATATTCGTGATCAAGACACGTGGGTTCACCAGAAATATCCAGTAGAGGCATTTGAAAAAGCTAAAGATGTAATTCGTATGGGTGTAGCAAAAGCAGCTAAACTTGAAGCACTAGAAAACATTACAGTGAAAGCAACCTCGACCGCTCTAGTGATTGGTGGAGGTGTTTCAGGAATGACTGCCGCTCTTAGTTTAGCAAATCAGGGATTTGAAACGCATCTAGTAGAAAAAGCAAATGAATTAGGTGGCAAGTTAAATATCATTAATAAATTATTCCCTACAAATCAAGATGCCTCTGAACTTCTAGAAAGCTTAAAGAAAAGGATTGAAAGCAATCCTAATTTAACTGTTTATACTTCAGCAAAAGTAAAGAATATTGAAGGCTTTGTAGGTAACTATGAGATTGAAGTTGAGCAGAATGGCAAAAGTACTGATTTGACTATAGGTGTTATTGTAGTTGCTGTTGGAGCCTCTCTACTAACCCCCATTGGAAAATTTGGTTATGATGGTAAAATAAGAATTACCCAATATGAATTAGAAAGCAAATTAAGAAACAATGATGTAAATGCTCAAAATATTGTAATGATACAATGTGTAGGAGCTCGTAATGAAGAGAGAGGTTACTGCTCAAATGTATGTTGTATGACAGCTTTAAAGAATTCCTTAATCATAAAAGAAAAAAATCCCTCAGCGAATATAACAATATTATTTAGAGATTTATATACTCCTGGAACATATTATGAAGAATATTATAGAAGGGCAAGGGAAGCAGGAGTAGTCTTTATTAGCTACAAACTCGAAAAAGAACCAATTGTAGAAGAGGATATAATTAAAGTATTTAATGAATATATAGGAGATGAAGTGAGTATTCCTTATGATCTCCTTGTTTTATCAACACCATTAATCGCCAATGATGATAATAAAGAATTAGCTCAAATGCTAAAAGTTCCATTAGAAGAGAATAAATTCTTTTTAGAAGCTCATGTAAAACTTCGCCCTATGGATTTCGCTACAGATGGAATTTTTTTATGTGGAGCAGCAAAATGGCCAGTAGATATTACAGAATCCATAACTCAAGGTTATGCGGCAGCAGCAAGGGCAAGTACAATTATATCTCACGACACTATAGAAGTAGAGGGTGCCACATCGTTTCTACCGGAGTATAATAAGAATCTATGCACTGGATGCGAAGTCTGCATAACCGTTTGTCCATATAAAGCTATAAGTAAGAATGAGGATGATGAGATTGAAATAACTCAAGTTCTTTGCAAGGGATGTGGTGTTTGCGGAGCGACTTGTACTAATCACGCTATAATAATAAGACATTTTACAGATGAGCAAATTTTATCTGAAATATATGCATTTGGAGGTAGTTAATACCATGAGTTTTGAACCGAAAATTTTAGGATTTTTATGTAATTGGTGTTCTTATGCAGGAGCAGATTTAGCGGGAGTAAGCAGAATGCAGTACCCCCCAAATATACGAGTTATAAGAGTTATGTGTAGTGGTCGAATAGACCCAAAATTTATTTTTGAAGCGCTCCGAATTGGAGCTGATGGTGTAATTGTTTTAGGGTGTCATTTAGGAGATTGTCATTATCTTGAAGGAAATTACGAGGCAGAGAAGAAGTTTGATATGGTTAAAAGATTCCTTACACTTATTGGTTTTGATAATAGAATAAGATTGGATTGGGTGTCTGCTTCAGAAGGTGCTAGATATGCTCAAGTTATTACAGAATTTACAGATCATATTAAGACACTTGGTCCCTCTCCAGCGAGTGGAGATAATCCAGATAATGAAATTCTTGAAAAATTAAAAGCTATTGAAGATGCTGCAGGAAGCGATAGAATGAGAGCACTTGTTGGAAGAGAACGAAAAATTACAGAACAAGAAAATGTATATGGAGAAACTATATCACTTGATAGATTTAATGAGATTTTTGATTCAGCAATCAGAGATGAATACAATCGACATAGAATTTTAGTTTCATTAGAAAAAGAATCTATGTCTGTAAAAGACTTAGCAAAAGAATTAAAGATAGACCCAAGTATTGTTTTAGAACATATGGTGACTTTAAAAAGTCGAGGTCAAGTTGACTTCGGAGAATTGTTAGGAACTACACCAACATTTTACAAACTGTAGAGGAGATAAAAAGATGGAAAAAGTTGGAGCTGTTATGGTTGTCGGTGCTGGTATTGGAGGCTCTCAAGCAGCGCTAGATTTAGGTGATTCGGGTTATAAAGTTTACTTGATTGAATCGAGCACCAGTATCGGTGGTGTGATGCCTCAATTGGATAAAACTTTCCCAACTAACGATTGCGCGATGTGTATATGTTCTCCGAAGCTTGTCGAGACAGGTAGGCACCAGAATATTGATTTAAGTATTAATTGTGAGATATTAGATGTTTCAGGAGAAGCAGGCAATTTCACAGTTAAAGTTAAAAAAAAATCTTTATATATAAATCCAGATATATGTACTGGATGTGGAGTATGTGGTCGAAATTGTCCAGTAGAAGCAATTGATGTATTTAATGAAGGATTAGCTAAATATCATGCTACTTCTGTAAAATATCCTCAAGCTGTTCCACTCGTTTATGCAATCAATAAAGATATATGTATTGGATGTGGAGTGTGTGCTGGGGTTTGCAAAGCAAAAGCAGTAGAATATGAACGAGAAGATGAAGAAGTAGATATTAATGTAGGGGCAATAGTTCTGGCTCCTGGATTTGATGAATTTGTCCCTCGAGAAGCAAACAAATATGGTTATGGAATATATAAAAATGTGGTCACGAGTATAGAGTTTGAACGTATATTAAGTGCGAGTGGACCATATGCTGGAAGAGTACTCAGACCTTCTGATGGCGATATTCCAGAAAAAGTTGCTTTCCTTCAATGTGTCGGATCTCGGGATTATACGGGAGAGGGGCAACCTTATTGTTCTTCTGTGTGTTGCATGTATACAGCAAAAGAAGCTGTGATTGCTCATGAGCATCAACATGAAGTAAAACCTACCATTTTCAGTATGGATATAAGAGCTTATGGAAAAGATTTTGATAAATATATTATTAGAGCTCAAGAAGAATACGGTATCCGGTATATTAGAAGCCGAATTTCTTCGGTTACCGAAGTTCCTGAGACAAAAGATTTAAGACTCCGTTATGAAACTGAGGATGGGAAAGTGATTGAAGAAATTTATAACATGGTTGTCCTTAGTGTTGGATTAAATCCACCAGATGATGCAAAATATCTTGCTGAGAAATTTGGTATTGAATTAAACGAATTTGGATTTGCTAAAACGGATGTTTTTAATCCAGTACAAACCTCAAGAACCGGTATCTTTGCATGTGGTGCTTTTTCTCAACCAAAAGATATCCCTGAGACAGTAACTCAAGCAAGTGCGGCAGCTGGATGTGTCCATCAAATATTATATGAAAAGAGAGGAACCTTAATTACAGAAAAAACATTACCCCCAGAAATTTTCGTAGCAGGACAACCCCCTAGAATTGGTGTATTTGTTTGTCACTGCGGAATTAATATAGGGGGATATGTGGATGTTCCAGAAGTGACTAGATATGCAAAAACTCTCCCAAATGTTGTTATGTCAGATCGTAATTTATATACATGTTCTGCTGATACTCAAGGAATAATAAAAGGAAAAATAGAAGAATTTCATCTTAATCGAGTTATTGTTGCATCATGCACTCCTAGAACTCATGAACCCTTATTTCAAGAAACAATTAGAGAAGCAGGGTTGAATAGATATTTATTTCAAATGGCGAATATTCGCGATCAGTGTAGTTGGGTTCATATGAAACAACCTGAGGAGGCTACTCAAAAAGCAAAAGACCTTGTGAGGATGGCTGTGAATAAGGCAAGAAAAATAGCTCCAATAGATAGAATAAAGTTAGGAGTAACAAAAAAGGCAATGGTAATTGGAGGAGGAATAAGTGGTATGGTTGCTGCTCTTAATCTTGCGAATCAAGAAATCGAAACTCACTTAGTTGAAAAAGAAACAGAATTAGGAGGTTTTGCCAAACATATTTATCATACCCTTGAAGGAGGAGATGTTCAAGCGTATTTAAAAGATCTAATAGAACAAGTTAAGTCTAATAAATTTATTCACGTTTATACTAATGCTGAAATAGAAACTCTAGATGGGTATATAGGGAACTTTAAATCTTCAGTTATTCATGGTTCGAAAAAAGAAAGAGCAGAATTTGAGCATGGAGTTGTTATTGTAGCTACAGGGGCTAATGAATATAAACCAAAAGAATTTCTCTATGGTCAAAATAAAAAAGTAATTTTACAATCAGAGTTTGAAGAGATGCTAAACACAGATAGCGCAATTAAAAATAAAAAGTCAGTTGTTATGATTCAATGTGTTGGCTCAAGAAACGATGAACATCCTTATTGTAGTAAAATGTGTTGCGCAGAAGCTATTAAAAATGCCTTGCTCGTCAAGAAATTAAATCCATCAACTGAAGTTATTATTCTATTTCGAGATATTAGAACTTATGGATTTAAAGAAAAATATTATAGAAAAGCAAGAGAAGAAGGTGTCATTTTCCTTCGATATGATGAAAATAATCCTCCAGAAATAATTACTGAAGATTCTTCATTAAATGTAAAAGTTTCGACTACAAAAGCGGGAAACTTATCAATCCCCGCAGATTTATTAGTATTAAGTGCTGGAATTGTTGCATCTTATGAGGAAAATGAAGAACTTGCTAAAATGCTAAAAGTACCTTTAAATGATGATAATTTTTATTTAGAAGCCCATGTTAAGCTTCGTCCAGTAGACTTCGCTACAGAAGGAATATTCGTTGCGGGATTAGCTCACTGTCCAAAAACTATTGAGGACTCCATTTCACAAGCTAATGCTGCTGTTTCAAGAGCATGTACAATTCTCTCTAAAGATGAAATTGAAGCAGAAGGAAAAACTGCAGTAATTGATATATCTCGTTGTATAGGATGCGGTATGTGTGTAGATAATTGTGCGTACAATGCAATAGAGCTAATTGAAGATAGACGTTTTGGATTAGTAGCATCAATTAATAAAGCATTATGTAAAGGATGTGGAGCTTGCAGTGGGAATTGTCGATGTAGTGCCATCGATATATTAGGCTTTACAGCCGAACAAATTTATGAAATGATAACTGGCCGCATTGGCTAAAAAAAAGTTTAGGTAAAAGAAAATGACTGAAACAGTTTTGGAAAAGAAAAATGAGAAGGATTGGGAGCCAAAGATCATTGCGTTTTTATGTAACTGGTGTTCTTACGCGGGCGCAGATCTAGCGGGCGTGAGTAGAATTCAGTATCCGCCAAGTATACGTATTGTACGCGTGCCGTGTAGTGGACGCGTCAATCCCTATTTCATAGTAAAAAGTCTGGTTGATGGATGGGATGGAATTTTAGTGAGTGGTTGCCACCCGGGAGATTGTCATTATATTAGCGGAAACCTTGTAGCAAGAAGGAGATTTGCCATATTAAAAGAACTCTTAGAGTTCTTTGGAATTGAGCCAGGCAGGGTACAATTTATGTGGGCCTCAGCCGCCGAAGGTGAGCGTTTTGCTGTGTTGGTTAGGAAAGCAACGAAAATTGTTAAAGCATTAGGACCAAATACTAAATTTCAAAAGGAGTGGTGTTAAGAATGGGAATCGAAACAGATAATAAGGAAATAACAAACCTATTAAGAGAAAATGCTAAAAAGTTGCTTAGCGAAAATCAAGTTGATGTAGTAATTGGATATTCTCAAGGTACTATACCCTTAAGTTCTACACCAATTATTATTAGACAAGAAGAGGATGTAGATAAATTAATTTGGAATAATTTATGCTATATGAATTTAGCTAGATATTTAGCCCCATTAATGCCCCAACTTTGTGATTCAGAAGGAAATTCTTTGAAAATTGGAATTGTTGCTAAAGGTTGTGTTGGTCGGGCAATAAATCTTTTAGCTGTGGAAAAACAAGTGAATCTAGATATGATAAAGATGATAGGTTTTAATTGCAACGGAATTGTGAATAGAAGCAAAATCGATTTAGAAATTGGTGAAAAAGAGATTCTTGACGTTTCTATAGTGGGAGATGATATTATTGTGAAAGGGAAAGATTGGGAAAAAAAATTTCCCTTTGATCAATACATTAATGAACTATGTAAGGTATGTCAAGTAAAATCTCCTTCTGCTACTGACGCTAATTGTATAGGTGAATGTCAAGAACTTGAATCCATACATGACGAATTTTCAGATATCGCTGAATTTGAAGCTAAATCTGCTAGGGAAAAATGGGATTATATTAAAGATATTTTGCAAGTATGCACTCTTTGTTACAGTTGTCGTCAAGCATGTCCTGTGTGCTATTGTAATCTTTGTTTTGTTGATCAAAATATGCCTATATGGTTTGGTAAAACAACTGAGTACCAAGACATATTTACATTTCATTTAATACGCGCTCAACACCTGGCAGGTAGATGTGTGGCATGTGGAGCATGCTCATCAGTATGTCCCGTTGGTATAGATCTGAATTTTATCACAAGAAAATTAGAAAAAATTACGAAAGAAAGATTTGATTACACTTCAGGCCTTAATGCAGAAACTATTCCCCCAATGATGGATTTTGAAATGGAGGATGAAGAAGGATTTATGTTGGAGGAAGATTAAAAAGGTGAATTAAAAAATGGATCAGAAAATATTAAAAAAGGATCAAATTGGAAAATTATATAATGAACTTGTAGGAGAGTATGACTTTTATGCTCCTATTAATAAAAAGGGAAACATTGCTTTTGAAAAGATTGAAAATCCAGAAGATATTATTTTGGATTACTTAAATTCAAAGATTCCACCGAAATCCGTTTTATTTCCTCAAAATGAAGTGTTATTTGAATACACTTTAGACGAAAAAGACGTTGAAATAACTGATAGACAAAATTTAGAACAAAAGATCTTGATTTTTGGAGTCCGCCCGTGTGATGCTTATAGTTTTGAATTAATGGCTAATTTCTTTTCATTTCATGGAGATTGGAAGGATGAGATCTATTTAAAGAAAAAAGAAAATACAACGCTTATAGGAATCGGCTGTAATAATCCAAGAACTACATGTTTTTGCACATCTGTTAATGGAAATCCTTTCAATAAGGAGAATATGGATGTATTTCTAACTGATTTAGGAGAAACTTATTTAGTTGAAGGAATCAGTGATAAAGGTAAAAAGATGGTTCAAAAGTTATCATGGCTTTCTGATGCATCTAAAGCTGATTTGAAAAAAGCTGAAGAATTAGCAAAAATAGCGGAAGAATCAATAACTACTAAGATAGATATTGATAATGTTGTAAAAAATTTAGAAACATGTTTTGAACACCCAGTGTGGGATGAAATTAGTGAAGCTTGTATAGGGTGCGGTTCTTGTGCTTATTTATGTCCAACATGTACGTGTTTTGATGTTATTGACGAAACTGATCAATATAATAATCGAGGTAGAAGAATTAGAATCTGGGATACATGTCAATCATGTCTTTATACAATGGAAACAAGTGGTCATAATCCTCGAGATACTAAAATCCAACGTTGTCGAAATCGAATTATGCATAAGTTCAGCTACTATCCTACAAATTATGGTTTATTAGGTTGTGTAGGTTGTGGTAGATGTATTACTGTCTGCCCTGCTAATAATGACCTTCGAGTAATATTAAATAAAATAAATAAAATAGAAGAAAAGGAGGATGAGAAAGTAGTTGCCTAATCCTTATATACCATATATTACAAAAGTTAAATCGATAGTAACAGAAAATAAGATTAATGATATTAAAACTATCGAGTTAGAGTTTAAGAATGAAAAAGATTACAAAAAATTTGATTATATTCCTGGACAATTTGCTGAAATTAGCTTAATAGGAAAAGGTGAATGCCCTATAGGGATAGCATCATCCCCTACTGAAAAAGGAACCATTAAGTTTACTATTAAGAAAATGGGAACTGTCACGTCAGGATTTCATAATTGTGAAAAAGGAGACATAGTTGGGGTAAGAGGTCCTTGTGGGAACGGTTGGCCAGTAGAAGAAATGAAAGGTAAAAACATCGTCGTCATTGGAGGAGGATTTGCATTCTCAACGCTAAGATCACTGATAATTTACTTACTAGATGAAAAAAATCGAAAAGATTATGGTGACATTACAGTAATTTATGGAAACCGCGATCCAGGAGAAGTATTATATCAAGATATTTTAGATGAATGGAAGAAACGAGATGATATTAAGGTAGTTTTAACCATTGATCGTGAAGCAGAGGGATGGAGTGAAGAAGTAGGATTTGTTGCACCCATCGTTAAAAAGGTTGGCCCAAGTTCTGATAATGCAGTTGCAGTTATCTGTGGACCACCAATAATGATTAAAACAACAATTGCAGTTATGGAAGAATTAAATTGGAAAGATGAGCAAATCCTAAATAGTTTAGAAATGAGAATGAAATGTGGTATTGGTAAATGTGGAAGGTGTAATATAGGTAATAAATTTGTTTGTGTTGATGGCCCTGTTTTTTCTCTTGCTGAACTCAAAAAAATGCCCAATGAATATTAAATTAAATAATAAAATAATTTTTTAACATAAATAGAAATAGGTGGAAAAAATTGGCAGATAAAGCAGTTTCAAAAACATTTGAAGACTTAATAATAGAAGTACATGAAAAAGGATTGTGTGGAGAATGTGGTGGATGCGTTAGTTTTTGTTCAGCTGGTGAAATTAAAGCTATTGAAATGTCAGAGTCAGGACCCCCTAAATATATAAACAAAGACAAATGTCTTAAGTGTGGTATTTGTTATTTTGTATGTCCTCAAACTCATGTACTTAATGATCAGTTAAATAAAAAATTTAATTATGATCCTCCTATAGGAAATCAGCTAAAAATAGCATCTTGTCATGCTTCCTCTGAAGAAATTAGAAAAAGAGCAACTGATGGTGGTGTGGTTACAGCAATTTTAAATTATTTATTAGATAATAAGCTAATTGATGGGGCAATTGTCTGTAAAAGGAAAGGCCCTTTTAATCGGACTTCATTCTTAGCAACAAATAAAGAAGATTTAATTGAAGCTGCTGGTTCTCATTTTGACTTTTCTAGCCAAGTAGTGGGATTAGAAAAATATAACACCTTCATAGCTTCTAATATAGCGTTGAAAAAAGTCAGGAGTTCTGATTTATTAAATATAGCTGTTGTCGGCACTCCTTGTCAAATTAATTCAATTAGAAAAATGCAAGAATTAAGTATTCTACCCGCACATATTGTTAAGTACACATTTGGTCTGTTTTGTTATCTGAACTTCTCATTCAATGATGAAGATAGGAAAAAACTAGAAAAAAACTTCAATTTTTCATTTGAAGATGTTGAAAGTATGAACGTGCGAGAAGAGCTTATATTATACTTTAAAAATGGAACTACTTTGAACATTCCATTTTCAGATTTACATGACATTGGACGACCGGCTTGTTACGCATGTCCTGATTTTTCCAATATTTATGCGGATATTTCTTTTGGTGGTCTTGGTTCACCAGAAAAATTAACAACTGCAATAATTAGAACAAAAATTGGCGAAAAAGTCTACAGTAATGCCTTAAATAAAGGATACATAAAAGAACCAATTGAATTAAATAGGCCAAATAATAAAATGGAAATGTTGGCTAAAGTAAAGGAATGGAGTAATAAGAAAATTGAAAGGGCAGAATATACCTTAAAAAATAAATAGAACTCTAAAGCTTACAGCTGTACTTAGATTAAAGCTTTTTTCTTCTAAATATCACTTTTTTTATATTGTTTTGTTACGCGATTCATATCAAGGGCATTTTGTTTTTCTAAATATCGTTTTTTTATAGGTGCTTGTCTATATTGTCTGAAATATTCCCATACTTCACGCTTCATTTCTAATGTTTCAGTCTTCATGTTAATGAATCTTCTTAATTCTTTTTTTATTGAATTAAAAATAAAGTCCCAGTTATTTATTATATTTCGGGTCCAATTTTTACGATTGATATTAACCGCTAGAGTTCAAAGATATTTCCAGTGTTATAGATTGTACTATCTAGATCGAGAATAATTTGTCCTCCCGAAGCTATTTTGGTAGCATAGTTTATGCCCTCTAAGACTCTATGCATCATAAATTCATAGGCTCTGAAACAACCTTCAAGCTGCGACATTTGTTTTTCAGCATAATACTGAGAAATCGCTGGAATTAATTCTGGAATGAAATCTTGGCTAATCATCATCTCTTCTGCGTCAATCATTGTTTCCCCTGCTATCGTAAAGGGATTATATACGTCCATTTGGGCAAACATTACTCTACAAACAAATATAGAAGCTTTTATCTCTTTCATAATAAATTTAATCCTATTTTTATCATCGAGGAATTTTTTAAATGTAATGGCATTTATAATATCTTCATTTATTATAGTTTTAGAAGTATCCATTAATTTACTCACTCTCTCTGACATCCTCTTTGAAGATAACATTAGTTTAAGATTCATTATATTCTTATTATAATAATCCTCATAAAAATTAGAAAGGAATGTATGTGCTCCCAGGTGTTCTTTATCTTCAGACGTTTCTAAATTATATTTTTTCTCTTTAAATTTGTCCATAAAATTCTTAATTATTAAAAACTTCAATTTTAAGCGATGCAAGGCTAAAAATAAACATAATCTTGTTTTTGTATATGCCTCCACATTCCCCATCCTAAACCTATCGTGATGATCTCTTTCATACATAACTATTGGTTTCAGCTTACTTACAATAACATTGATAAAATATTCAATGATATGTTCAAGTGGTTCGCAATCTATTACACGAAATTTTTCTATCAATTTTTCGCTTGATGGTTGACTTTTTGGTAATTCCTTTATTTCATCATAATTATAATATTCCAGAAAAAGAGAAGTAAAGGCTTCCATTTCTAAAACTGTTCGACAAGGAATAAAGACCTTGTTTAAATCATATAAGATAGTTCCACTTTCGGGCATATTTATAACTCCTTTTTAATCAAATTTATGAATTATTGCAAAAAACCCTCATTATTATCAAGTAATATTTAGATCTTTCATCAATAATAAGTTTATTATCGATTTTTCAGTAGAAAATTTATTTTATCTTCTATTTTTGTTTTCAAAACTATGATGGCAAAATGAACTAATTGAAATTGAACTTGAAATTTATTGTTCTAAACGACTGAAAAGTAACCAAATTTGTACATATACTTAAAAGCGATTTTACATACATTTATAATGATTTTTTGTTTTGTATTCAAAAAATTTATAAAGAAGTTTCTTTATTATTATGTTAATTTTAATCTTGAAATTTATCAATTTAAAGATAAATAATAAGAAAAAATTAGCAATAAGTTTTTTAAGAAATTAAAAAAAAATATAATCGAAGAAATTAACCGAATAAAAAAAATAATTAAAATTAAGAGCTGAATTAGAAATATGGCAGAGGAAGAAAGCTTTTTGAACGCAAAAGCCCTGGTTGTTGATAATGGTACCGGAATCTCCAAGAATGGATTTGCTGGTGAGGATCAACCAAGGTCAGTCTTCCCAACATTAATTGGTTATCCTAAGTACGAAAGCATCATGACTGATGTTGAGCACTATACTCGGGAGTACTATATTGGTGAGGAAGCTATGCAATTAAAAGGCGTTTTAAAGTTAATGTTCCCTGTTGAACATGGTATCATTGAAGACTGGACTGCTATGGAGAAAATCTGGCACTATACCTTTTATACTGACTTGCGTATCGATCCAAGTGAACATCCAGTTCTTTTGACTGAAGCACCATTAAATCCACGTCCAAACCGTGAAAAGATGGCTGAAATTATGTTTGAGACTTTCAATACACCTGCTCTTTATGTAGCAATGCAAGCAGTATTGAGTCTTTATGCTTCTGGTCGTACTACCGGATGTGTTATAGATATTGGTGATGGAGTTTCCCACGTTGTACCAATTTTCGAGGGATTCGCCTTAAGCCACGCTATCCAAAGAATCGATCTAGCAGGCCGAGATATTACAACCTATTTGCAGAGACTTCTTCGACAAAAGGGATATTCTTTCACAACATCAGCAGAAAAAGAAATAGTACGAGACATCAAGGAAAAATTATGCTATGTAGCAATCGATCCTGAAAAAGAAATGATGCTTTCTAAGAAAGTAGCCGGGATGGAAAAAAGCTATATGCTTCCTGATGGAGAGACTATAAATGTTGGTGTCGAAAGATTCCTTGCTCCTGAATGTTTCTTTAATCCGAGTGTAATCGGTAAAGAATTAGAACCTCTTGATGATGTTATTGTAGGCGCCATTTCAGAATGTGATGTTGATCTTCGAAGAGATTTATACAGCAATATCGTACTTTCTGGCGGTTCCACAATGTTCCCTGGGATCAAAGAACGCCTCACTAAAGAGATAAAAGAGCAAATCCCAGAGAGTGTAGATGTTAAAATAATTGCCCCACCCGAGCGTATGTATTCTGTCTGGATCGGGGGAAGCATTCTCTCTTCACTTAAAACGTTTCATCGCATGTGGGTAACTAGGCGCGAGTATAAAGAAATGGGTCCACAAGTAATCCACCGGTGCTTCTAAAGCGTCAATAATTTTACCAAAAGTCAAACAGGAATAAATATTTTAAGTTTTTTATTTTTCTTTTCTTTTTTTTTAATGTGTTCTTACAGATTAGATTTAAACTAGGTCTTTCATATGTTACAAATTAAAAGAGTAAAATTTTAAGATTTATTTTTATATAAAATGGAACTAAATCCAGATTTCATAAAAGAAAAGTTAGAGCAAATAGGAAAGAAAGAAAGTTTAGCTCTTTTAAGGGAATGGATTGACAGTTCAAGTGATTCAACCACACGACAAAAAGCTCTAAAAAACTATGGTATAATTGAAGAGGGTAGGAACTTCAAATTTTTTGAACAATTATTTCTATCTGATGAAAATCTTCAAATTAGATTAATTGCTGGACAAATTTTAAAAGAAAAGTATTCGAACAACAAGAAATTAGTCTCATTGTTGGAATATACGTTAAATAAAGTTGATAACGTAGAGTTGCAGCTTTTTGCGGTAAGAACCTTAAATTCATTAAATAATCTGAAAGCACGAAAAGGAGTAATAGAATATCTTAAAAATTTAATTAAAAATGAATTTAGCGATAAGAATAATAAGTTTCTTCAAGAAATCTATAGTTTTAATCCTAAAGACTCCCTCCCTGAACTCTTTCTTGACGTATGTATTAATTTAATTTTAAATGAGTTTTATACAAAAAAATGTGGATATCATGTGACTTTAAGAAAGGGAAAAATTTATGCATTAAATTGTGAGAGCTCTAATTTAAATAAAATCTCTGATATTTTAGGATTAAATAGCTTGGTTGATTTAGAACATCTTCAATTAGAGCGAAATAAACTTGAAAGTATAGATGGAATCCAAATCTTAACAATTTTACGGACTTTAGATTTATCTTATAATAAATTAGGAAAGATCGAAAATTTAAAGAGTTTAAACAATTTAGAAGAATTAAATTTATCGAATAATAAAATTCGTAGAATAAGTAACTTAGATTCTTTACATCATTTGAAAAAATTATCTCTGAATGATAATGAAATTAAGGAAATTAACAATTTAACTAATTTAGCAAAATTAGAAGAATTGAATCTAAGTCATAACAATATTTCAGAAATTAAAAATTTAGATTGTTTAGAGCAGTTAAATAGATTAAACCTTGCATATAATCAAATTGAGCAAATGAGAGGACTTAATAATTTAAAAAATTTGATGTGGTTGTATCTTAATAATAATAAAGTTAGTCAAATTGGTGGATTGTCATCTCTTATTAAATTGAAGGGGTTATACCTCTCAAATAATTTAATAGGAAATATTAAGTCTCTTGATAATCAGGTGAACTTAAAGAAA